>PPYE01384605.1_pt1 | contig 46784 bp, 42 predicted proteins | sample 1559881 | NCBI WGS metagenome assembly PPYE01 (sample SAMN08240022, study PRJNA423297) | Human gut metagenome, whole genome shotgun sequencing project.
TAGCCTTGTCAAAGGCGAGAAAAGAACACGAAGTGTTCGAAATGCGAATGTGGAGGAGGGGCGTCCTGAATAGTTACGAATAAAACTTCTTAACGCAGGGGTTCATTTCTCCTGCGTTTATTTTCTATTTTATTTTGGTACATTATGTCATCGCTTTCTTTCATAAAGCTTTCCAACGTATCTGAAGCCCCTGGAATTCCGACACGATATCCTGTGCTTGCATGAACTTCATAGGGTTTTCCGGATTTTTTATTATAAGTCTCCAGACTTCGTTCAAACGTATATACCCAATGTTTGGCATCGTCTTCATCAACATTCCTCAGGATGACTTCAAATTCATCTCCTCCAATCCTTGCTCCAATCTGTCCCTGACAGCCGGCTTCATTGATTGCATAACCGATGGCACGCAGAACATTATCGCCCTCATGATGACCAAATATGTCATTTACCGGCTTTAATCCATCCGCATCGATGCCGATCACACAGACGCTGTTTTCCTTTACCTTTGCTTCCAAAAAAAGTGTTCTTGCATAATTTTCAAAGCCACGGCGGTTGTATAATCCAGTCAACACATCACGGATATACATATTTTCCAGTTCATCGATCAGATTATGAAGCTTCTGTTGTACAAGAATCGCCTCAATTGCATTGGCTACCGCAATCGTCCAGCGGGCATAGATAGAGCCGCCGTTATCCGGTCTGGAAAACTGGTATGCCTCATAACCAAAGCATGTATTCTGATAATGAACCGGCACAAAATAAAAGCATTGTGGTGTATCATCGATCAATTCATGTGGCAGCAGTTCCTTTTGTGAAAATACCATATCCAGATTTTCTCCCGGAGCTGACATGACCTCTCGGTTGCGAAATCCGACACGCAGGTGCATCTTATCCGTATAAAGGGATACATGTTCCTTTTGTCTTTGTCCGAGTTCATCGCACAGACAGAGATAATAGTCGGCAAAGTCTTCATAGTTGTAAATATACTTTCGGATGACTGCCGGCATATCACATATTTTTCTTATTTTCCCAAAATCTATAGACATAAAACTAAATTGCATCTCCATATTACTTAACCGAAGATTAGAACTATAATGCATGGCCCGCTTTGCAAAATTCGTATCTGTTTTTTTACAGCCACATGACTCTTTTGGATAACATTTTGTCTTTGCATAGATTATTTCATTTTGCAAATCTTCCTGATGTTTGTCAATCAGATTGACTGCCTGGTGTGCCATATCCCTAAAATCCACTTCGACCGTCGTCAGCGCCGGCTGATAATATTTTCCCTCTTCTTCGCCATCATAGCCGGTCACGATAATGTCTTCCGGGACGCGGATCCCACGCTCGCAAAGGACATCACAAACCGAAAGTGCCATATTGTCATTGGCACAGATGATTGCTTCCGGCCATTTGCCATCTGCAGAAAAATAATCACATGCTCTGTCACCCTGATTTTTCCAGAAATTTCCATAATATATCCGGTTTTTTCCAATCTCATATCCATATTCTTTCATGATCCGTTTAAAGCAGGCAAGACGAAAATTTGCATCACATCGGTCTTTCGGCCCGGACATAAATGCAATATCCTTCGCTTTATGCACTTCGATCACATGACGGATAATTTCCTCCATCGTATCTCTTTCATCCAGTAAAATATTATTAATCCCATTCATTGCCTGGCGCAGGGATACAACCGGACATCTCGCCTCATTACGGATGTGCTCCATGATCTTCTCCTTGGCTCCCTCTATATCAAATGTATCCGTCGCTAACACGATTCCGGCAAATTTTGAATAGTCCGGCAAATCGAAAATTCTTGCTTCTCCTTCAAAATATTCTACATTGTCACCATAACGTCCAAATGGGTTGAATACGGCTACATTATATCCTTTTTTATAAGCTTGTTCTGCAATTCCATGGCATATCTCCTGCTGATATTGTTCATAACTGCTGAAAATAAATAAGCCAATGGTCTTTCTTCCATTTCCAAACATTTTTTTCCTCGCTTTCAATGAATCCTTTTCCTTCGGTAAAAAAATACTTTTTCCTATTTTACCTCTTTTTAAGTGCCATGTCAAAGTATATTTTTCCAAAATACGAATATGTGGGAGATGTCTTGAATCGTTACAGTTCCTCAAACAGCCTCAAAAAAGAGAAGCCCGATCTTCTCAGACTTCTCTTTCCTATAGGATCATTTTTGTATTTTTAGTATAATGGATACTTATCGGTCAATGTCTTTACAATTTCCATTGCTTTCGCTTTATTTGCATTGACATCGTCAATCAGCATAGCGATTGCCTCTGCTACCTGATCCATGTCTTCTGTATTAAATCCGCGTGTCGTCACAGCAGCAGTACCAAGACGCACACCACTTGTCACAAATGGGCTCTGTGGGTCATTTGGAATGGTATTTTTATTGGCTGTGATATTCGCTTCATCCAGCCATGCTTCTACTTCTTTTCCCGTCAATCCTTTATTTACAAGGTCAACGAGCATCAAGTGGTTATCCGTACCACCGGATACGATATCAATACCACGTGACATCAATCCTTTGCAAAGTGCCTGCGCATTAGCCACGATATTTTTACCGTATTCTTTGAAACTTGGATCCAATGCTTCTTTGAAGCAGACTGCTTTTGCTGCGATCACATGCATCAAAGGTCCTCCCTGGATTCCCGGGAAGATGGCTTTATTCAATTTGTGCTCTGTCGCAAACTCTTCGCTGGAAAGAATCATACCACCACGAGGTCCACGAAGTGTCTTATGTGTTGTTGTTGTCGTTACATGAGCGTATGGGATCGGGCTCTCGTGAACGCCGGCAGCTACCAGACCTGCGATATGTGCCATGTCTACCATCAGGAAAGCTCCTACTTCATCTGCGATCTCACGGAAACGTTTAAAATCAATCTTACGGCAGTAAGCACTTGCTCCTGCGATGATCATTTTCGGTTTACACTCTTTCGCGATGCGCTCTACTTCATCATAATCGATAAATCCTGCGTCATTTACTCCGTAAGGTACGATATGATAATACGTTCCTGAAATGTTCGCAGGGCTTCCATGTGACAAATGTCCGCCGTGATCGAGGTTCATGCCCATTACCGTCTCGCCCGGTTTCACAAGGGCAAAAAATACTGCCATATTTGCCTGTGCTCCGGAGTGTGGCTGAACATTGACATACGTACAGCCAAACAGTTTTTTCGCACGCTCTCTAGCCAGATCTTCAATCATGTCTACATACTGGCATCCGCCATAATAACGTTTTCCCGGATACCCCTCTGCGTACTTGTTGGTACAAGTGCTTCCCATCGCTGCCATAACCGCTTTGCTTACAAAGTTTTCCGAAGCGATCAATTCGATATGATCATTTTGACGATTCGTCTCAAGTTCCATCGCTTTGGCAAGTTCCGGATCCGCTTTTACTACTTCTTCAAATGAATACATCTCTTACTCTCCTTTTTTATTTTTATAGAAAGTGCTGCAAGTGTAGAATACACTAAACATTGCACTTAAGCCTCATCAATTGCCTTTCCGATATCGTGTCTCATATATTTGTTCTCAAAGGAAATCCATTCTGTCGCTGCATACGCATTTTGGCGTGCCTCTTTCAGATCTTTTCCTTTGGCAGTCACGCCAAGAACACGTCCACCATTGGTAACAATATTTCCATCCGCATCAAATTTTGTGCCGGCGTGGAAAACATAATATCCGTCTTTTCCTTCAAAGTTCTCAAACCCTGTGATTACTTTGCCCTTTTCGTACTGCAGCGGATAACCATCGGAAGCCAAAACGACACAAACAGCCGCGTTGTCCTCAAACTGCAGATCAATCTCATCCAAGCGGCCATCGATGCAGGCATTCATAACATCCACGATATCATTTTTCATACGTGGAAGAACGACCTGTGCTTCCGGATCACCAAATCGTGCATTGTACTCAAGCACTTTCGGGCCATCTTCTGTCAGCATCAAGCCAACAAACAGAATTCCGACAAAGTCTCTTCCTTCTGCTTTCATGGCATCCATCGTCGGCTGGTATACCTTTTCTTCACAGAAGCGCTGTACTTCTTCATTATAAAACGGACTTGGGGAGAAGGTTCCCATACCACCGGTATTAAGTCCTTCGTCGTTGTCTTTCGCACGTTTGTGATCCTGTGCACTTGTCATCGGTTTGATATGCGTACCGTCACAATAACACAATACGGACACTTCACGTCCGGTCATAAATTCTTCGATCACGATCTGATTTCCGGCATCGCCAAACTGCTTGTCAAGCATCAGCGTTTTAACACCCTCTTTGGCTTCTTCTAATGTATTGCAAATCAACACACCTTTTCCGAGAGCCAGACCGTCGGCCTTCAATACGATCGGCATCTTTGCCGTCTCCAGATAAGCAAGTGCTGCTTCCGGAGAATCAAAGTTTTCATAAGCAGCCGTCGGAATGCCGTATTTTTTCATCAAATCTTTGGAAAATGCCTTGCTTCCCTCGATGATCGCTGCATTTTTTCTCGGTCCAAAGACACGCAAACCGCGTTTTTCAAATACATCCACGACACCGCCAACCAATGGATCGTCCATACCGATAATGGTAAGATCAATTTCTTTTTCTTCTGCAAAATCTGCCAATTTATCAAATTCCATCGCACCAATGTCCACACAGGTTGCCAGTCCGGCAATTCCCGCATTTCCCGGGGCACAATAAATCTCATCTACCTGTTTGCTCTTCGCTGCGCTTGCTGCGATCGCATGTTCACGTCCACCGCTTCCTACAATCAGTACTTTCATTGAAAAGTCCTCACTTTCCTATCTGTGTTTTACTATTCCGTCTACAATTTCAATCCGGTCATTGGCAATATCATCGATCGCCTGTGGCAAAATGTTCCATTCTGCCTGCTCCATCACTCTCTTTTGAAGAATTTCCGGCGTGTCATCATCCTGCACTTCCACTGCTTTCTGAATAATGATCGGACCGCCGTCAGCAATCTCATTGACAAAATGAACGGTTGCTCCCGTCACTTTGTTTCCTCGGGCAAGTACACTTTCATGCACTTTCAGTCCATAGTATCCCGGGCCGCAGTGTGCCGGGATCAGGGATGGATGAATATTGATCATCCGTCCGGCATAATGAGATACAAGATTTTCCGGCAAGATAACCAAAAATCCTGCCAGCACCACCAGCTCAATCTCATGTTTTTCCAAAAGGGAGATCATCGCTTCCCCGTATTCTTCTCTTGTAGAATAATCTTTCGGAATCACACATTCACTCGGAATACCGTTTTTCGCCGCACGCTCAAGCGCATAGGCTCCCGGTTTATTGCTCACGACAAGTTCCAATGTTGTATTGGTGATCTTTCCTGCCGAAAGACTGTCGATGATCGCCTGGAGATTCGTTCCTCCACCGGATACCAAAACTGCTATCTTCATGCCATCACCTCAATTATAATAATGTGATGCCTTTTTCGCCAGCTACGATCTCGCCCATGATATATGGCACTTCACCTGCTGCACGAATGGCTTCTACGGTCTTATCTACATCATTTTTATCTACGGCTGTGAGCATTCCTACACCCATATTATAGGTATTGAACATTGCTGTCTCTTCCACATTTCCATCTTTTGCCAGCATCTCAAAAATCGGCGGAATGACAAAACTGTCTTTTTTAATGTTTGCATGAGTTCCATCGATCAGCATACGAGGAATATTTTCATAAAATCCACCGCCTGTGATATGGCTGCATGCTTTGATCTTAACGCCGGCTTCTTTTATTGCTTTCAACGCTTTTACGTAAATTTTCGTCGGTGTCAAAAGGGTCTCTCCGAGAGTACCGGAAAGGGATTCATAGTGACGATTAAGAGCCTCTGTATTCATCGAAAATACCTGGCGTACCAAAGAATATCCGTTGCTGTGGATACCGGAAGATGCCATACCTACAAGGACATCCCCTGCTTTCAATTCTTTTCCGGTGATCATGTCTTTGCGGTCTACCACGCCGACAGAAAATCCTGCCAGATCATACTCGTCTACCGGATAAAATCCCGGCATTTCGGCAGTCTCTCCACCGATCAGTGCAGCTTCTGACTGACGGCATCCTTCTGCTACTCCACTTACGATCTTTGCGATCTTTTCCGGTTCATTTTTTCCGCATGCAATATAATCAAGGAAAAATAATGGTTCACCGCCTGCACAGGCAATATCGTTTACACACATTGCCACACAATCGATTCCAATGGTATCATGCTTGTCCAGAAGAAATGCGATCTTCAATTTTGTTCCGACACCATCTGTACCGGAAACCAATGTAGGTTCTTCCATTCCCATAAATTTTTTCATGGAAAATGCCCCGGAAAATCCACCGATATCTGTCAATACTTCCGGTCTCATGGTCGAAGCGATGTGTTCTTTCATCAAAGAAACTGCTTTGTATCCTGCTTCAATATCTACGCCTGCTTTCTTGTAATCCATTTTTAACTCCTTCTCGCGCGAAAATACTGCGCATTGTATTAGTATTTGCGGTTTACGCATCAAAATTACTTTTATTATAGCATAGAACTGAGCGTCGGTCAAAAGTTTGTTTCATTTTCTTTTGCATTTTTCTTCTATTTCTGTTACAATTAGAATTGTTTTTATAGTAACTATTCAGGATCTCCCCTCCCACACATTCGCATTTCGAACACTTCGTGTTCTTTCCCGCCTTTAACAAGGCTAAAAATGCTCATATGTGGAGGGGGGAGCCCTATTAGGATCTAATGTACGGAAATCAAAGCCTCTTACGTGCAAGCACGACGATTCATTGATTTCCGTACATTAAATCCTGAATAGTTACATTTAATAAAAAAAATACGTTCTTTGAAAGGAAAAGAAAAAATGGAAAACAAAGGAACAATTTTATCCTATCGTCCGGACATCCGGGTGGTAGATGCGACAATTCGCGATGGTGGACTGGTAAACGATTTTCGTTTTACCGATGAATTTGTGAAAAATCTATACCAGGCTAACATCAAAGCCGGGGTTGACTATATGGAGTTCGGCTACAAAGCATCCAAAGATATTTTTGATGAAAAAGATTTTGGACCATGGAAATTCTGTAACGAAGAAGACATTCGCCGTATCGTCGGCGAAAACGATTCCGACATGAAGATTGCCGTGATGGCAGATGTCGGTAGAACCGATTTTCGCCGCGATATCATTGATAAGAGCGACAGTGTAATCGACCTGATCCGAATCGCTACTTATATCAATACGATTCCGGCAGCGATTGAAATGATCGAATATTGTCATGCAAAAGGCTATGAAACGACGATCAATATCATGGCCATCTCCAATGACAACGATGCTGACATCGACGAAGCACTTGAACTTTTCGGTCAGAGCCCGGTAGACGGAATCTATATCGTAGACAGTTATGGTGCGATTTATCCGGAACAGATGCGCAAACTTGCTGACAAGTATCTTGCGTTTGGTGAGAAATACAATAAATTCATCGGAATCCATGCACATAATAACCAGCAGTTAGCGTTTGCCAATACGATCGAGGCATTGACCCGCGGCGTCAGCTATCTTGACGTTACCGTAAGCGGCATGGGCCGTGGAGCCGGAAACTGCGCCAGCGAGATTCTTCTTGGTTTCCTGAAAAACCCAAAATATAATATTCTTCCGATTCTGGATATTTTGGAAAATGAAATTGAGCCACTCAAGGAGCAGGGTGTCGTATGGGGTTATAACATCCATTATCTTTTGACCGGACAACTCAACCAGCATCCACGTACTGCGATTGCAGCTACGAAGGAAAAAAGAACCGATTACCGCAATTTCTATGTAGAATTAGTGGATTACAAATAAAAAATGTGCGCTGGCAGGCGCACCACTTAAAAAGCCGGGCTGACAGAAAATGTCAATCCGGCTTCTTTTCTTTATTCTTCGTTTTCTTCCATCCAGTTCATCAAAGGTTCTTCTTCCTCTTCCGGTAATATTTCTTCCGGAAGTTCTCCCCCTGACAATTCTCCGGCAGCCATCTCACGCATTACTTCGCGCTCTGCCTCTTCCTTAAAGTTATCGATGGTTTCCTGATTGAGGATCGGCAGTTCTTCCAGCGATTCGATTCCAAAATAACGCAGGAACTCTTCCGTCGTAGCAAACAGGATCGGGCGTCCCGGCGCATCCAGTCTGCCGGCCTCACAGATCAGATTGTACTCGATCAATTTATTAACCGCATGATCGCATTTAACTCCTCTGATTTTTTCAATCTCGATACGAGTGATCGGTTGTTTATATGCAATAATGGAAAGTGTCTCCAGCATAACGTCAGTCAACACATGTTTTTTCGGCACATGTGCCACTTTGATCAAATATTCATACATTTCCGGCTTCGTGCAGAGCTGAAAGGATCCATCCAGTTCAATGATACGGATTCCCCGGTCTTCTTCCTCGTATCGTGTCATCATGTTACGGATCAGACGACGTATCGTATCCTCATCATGTTCTACGGCAGCTGCGATCCGTTCCACTTCAACCGCTTCGCCCATTGTAAATAAAATGGCCTCAATGACTGCCTCTAATTCTTTTATACTCACTTTTTATTCCTCTCTTTCCTTCCGCTTGTCCTCTTTTTCCCGATAGGTGATCAAAATATCATCAAAAATATTTTCCTGCACGATCGTAAGTTTTCCCATCTTCATCATTTCCAATATTCCTAAAAAGGTAACTATGACATAAGTTTTTCCGAAACCATTTTCCAATAATTTCCGAAAACTGAACGTCTTATGTTCTTTCGCATAGGAATCCAAAAATACGATATGATCTTCCAGACTGATCTCTTCTTTTTCAATCTCTCCGAATTTACTTCGGATCGGGTCGATCTTGTCCACCTGTTTTTTCATCACCGAATTGAAGATTCCCTGCAATTTTGCCAGTGTGACATCGCTGAGCAGATCTTCGATCGCGACCTCTTCTTTGAAATCCTGAATCTCTTCCGGTATGCTCGGCTCCTTAAATACCATTCTGCCGGCATCCACCTGCCGGTCTTTCAATTCGTAAGAAGCATATTTATACATTTTATATTCCAAGATTCTCTCGACGAGTTCCTGTCTTGGATCCTCAAATTCTTCCTCCTCTTCTTCCTCTACCGGAAGAAGCATTTTCGACTTGATGCGCACGAGTGTCGCCGCCATTACAAGGAATTCACTCATCACATCCATATCCTTCGTATCCATCTTACTGACATAATCAAGATACTGCTCCGTGATCAAAACGATAGGAATATCATAAATATCCACCTTATTTTTTTCAATCAGATGCAGCAACAGATCCAATGGTCCCTCAAAGGCCTCTAATTTAACAGGTATTCCCATGTTTTCACTTCCTCTCTACCAATTTATTTTTACCCGAACGGACTTCAATCACTGTCACTTCCGGCCGATTAAAAAACCGAAACGGCAAGTGGTGGGTCCCCAGTCCGCGGCTCACGATCATAAATGTCTCATTTTCCTTAAAAACGCCCTCGTGGTATTTTGGAAACAATCGGAAATCCGGTCCGATCACACCGCCAAGAAACGGCAGGATCATAATGCCGCCGTGCAGATGCCCGGAAAGCACCAGATCTGGATTTCCCTTATGATATTTTGAAAAATACGTCGGATTATGCGCAAGCAGGATTGTCACTTCGTCTTCCTTTTTCACGGGATTTCCAAGCAGAGTTTCAATCTGCTCCGCTGTCGGAATTTTCTTTTTTCTTCCCCGGTGATAACATTCCGGCGGAAGATCCAAGCCATAAATCCGAAACTTTGTGGAATTTTTCTGCCATAAAGCAGATTGGTTTCGCAGTACGACAACGCCAATTTTTTCCAATTCTTTCACGTATTGTTCATACTCCGGCATACGGATCTCATGATTGCCCATCGCATAATATACCGGTGCCATTTCCATTAGTCTGCTACATAAAGAAAGAGCGGACTTGCATCCCTCTCCTTCCTTTACTGTCATGTCTCCTCCGATACAGATGAGATCCGGTTTGCCCTGTGCCACCTGTCTCAGAAGTTTCTCATTTTCTTTTCCGTAAATCCAGCCATGCAGATCCGTCAGAAAAACCAGCCGCACCGGCTCTTTGCACGCCGCTTCCGGCAGAATCACTTCGTATTCACTGCGGCATTTTGCATTCATTTCAAAATTTGCAAGATATCCATATACAAATAATCCAATTAAGAGTACCAGGATTCCCGCTGCAAGCACATATCCTACCAAAGCTGCCCCTCTCTCTGCTTATACTTCTTCTTCGTCCTGCTCGGCAAATGCGATATTAACACCATGATCTGCCACACGTTCCAGATTACTTAAAAGATCCGAAAAGATCATGGCGGCATGTGGTTCACATTTATTGTTTGCCAAACGGTTTACATGCTTCTTCTGGAATTTCTTTTCCATTTTATCAATCTCATCTTCCAATTGCATGATCTCAATGGCATGCGTCTCATCTCCGGAAACAAATTTCTTGATTGAAAATTCCAATAATGTACATACCTTTTCGTATAATTCCATCAATTCATTGGTTGCTTTTTTACTAAATTGCAGATCTGCTTTGCGCATCGTCTTTGCAAAATCCGCGATATTTTCTGCATGGTCGCCGATTCTCTCGATATCGTTGACCACATGGAACATAGCTCCCAGTTCTTTCCGGTCCTGAATCGGAAGGGATAACTGGTTTGCACGAACAAGATAATTGGAAATTTCTGTATTTAAGAAGTCAATTACTTCTTCTTTCTTATACACTTCTTCCAATGCTTCCTCATCTTTTTCCATCAAGGCTTTCATCGAACGTTTTAAATTATTGACTGCCATCGTTCCCATACGCTCCGTCTCGTGAATCGCCTGCGGAAGAGCTGTCGTTACATTAAAGATCGAATGATTGCCGATATATTTGAGTTCCAGGCCATGTACTTCTTCGTCCTCGCCCTTTACAATCCATCTGGTCAGTTTGATCAGATACTTGCTGAATGGGAACAGAATGATCACCTGGGAAACTTTCAATATGGAGTTAATATTTGCCACGTCACGCCCCGCACGAAGTCCGGTATCCGCGATGGATGCGGTCAGACCGTGGATGGCACTGCGGATTGGATTTCCTGCCACTGCCAAAAGGATCATAACGATCACAGTCCCGATCACATTAAATGACAAATGGATCAAGGCGGCACGTTTTGCATCTTTGTTACCACCAAGACTTGACAAAACGGCAGACCCACACGCACCGATGTCGCATCCCATGATGATGTAATAACAAATGTCAGGATGAATCAGTCCGGAAGATGCCAACACGATCAAAATACCTACTGACGCAGAAGCACTCTGTAAGATCGATGTCAGTACAAATCCGATGAGAACAGCCAAAAACGGATTGGTAACACTTCCAAACAATGTTTTTACTGCCGCAAACTGGTTCAAATGTTTTACCGACGAAGAAAGGGTGGACATTCCGAAGAACAAAATACCAAACCCCAGTACTACTTCACCGATCCGCTTTGCCATCGGCTTTTTAATAAACATGACTAAAATCACACCGGCAATGATAAAAAATGGTGCAATCGCATCTAACTTAAACGAAATCAGCTGTCCCGTCACGGTCGTACCGATATTGGCACCCATGATCACGCCGACAGACTGTGATAATTTCATAATACCACTATTTACAAAACTGACTACCAAAACGGTCGTCGCGTTAGAAGACTGGATAATACCGGTAAATATAATACCGAGAAGAAGTCCCATAATCGAACTTTTTGTCAACTTTTCAAGTACATCTCTCATCTTCTGGCCGGCTACTTTCTGCAAACCATCGCTCATAAGATTCATTCCATATAAAAACAAACCAACACCGGCTAAAATAGACAATATTAATTCCATCGTTTTCCTCTTTTCTGAATTTCATCATTTTTTATCGTCGTATACTTTTACTTTAATATAATTTTGGTACAAATACAAGATTTTTTTAAAATATTTCTTCACACAAGAGGAAAATCCCCCTCTTTATCGTCTCTGTATCAGGTACTGCAAACCCAAGTAAAAACGCAGGTTTTCCTACCTCTTCTGCGTTCTTGTAATACACTGATAACGGCCGCAGATAAATTTCTTTTTTTTCTGCTTCCCGTATCATCTGCTCTTCCTTTTTTCCGGTCAGCACTTCTACTATGACATAAAGACCGGCATAATCACCGTGCACCTTAACTTTTTCCGGATATTTCTGCAGTTCCGACAGCATGACATCGTGCTTTTCCCGGTAAATCTTGCGCATCCGGTTCAAATGTTTATCAAAATGGCCTTCCGACATAAATGCTGTCACGATCTGCTGATCGAGTCGGGAAACCGGGCAGTTATACGCACCACATTCCCGGTGAAAGAGTGAAACAAGTTCTTTGGGCAGCACCATATACCCAAGACGCAGTGCCGGTGTGATCACTTTGGAAAAAGTACCGATATAGATCACTTTTCCTTCCGGATCAAGACTCTGCATCGCCGGAATCGGTTTTCCTTTATAACGGTACTCACTGTCGTGGTCGTCTTCGATCAGATACCGTCCTTCTTTTTCTCTTGCCCATTTTAAAAGACGCTGTCTCTCCGGTGCCGGCATTACCGTGCCAAGCGGAAATTGATGAGAAGGTGTCAGATAACAGAGGCTGGTCTGCGCCCGGTCAAGTTCTTCCGGCGTAACCGTTTTCTCCGCAATCTCCACATTCACAACATCAAATCCATACGAAGCAAAAATCTCCTTCGCCCGGACATACCCCGGCTCTTCAAAAGCAATCTTTCCGTTTTTACGAAACAATACCGAAAGAAGCTGCAAAAGATAACCGATTCCCGCTCCGATCACAATCTGCGAAAGTTCGCATTGCACCCCGCGCGACCGGTAAAGATATTTTGCCACCTGACTGCGAAACTGCCTGTCTCCCTGCGCATTTCCGGAAGACAAAAAATCTTCCCGGTCCATCACATTTCTGGCGATAGAACGAAATACCGCATAAGGGAAATGACTGCTGTCTACTTCATCCGGATTAAAATTATATTTCCGGCAAACCGGTATTTTTTCTTCTTCCGGAGCCGGACTGTCTTCTTTCTGCCCACTATACTCCCGGATATAAGTGATTTCATTAACATAATACCCTTTCTGGGCGACAGCATAGACATATCCTTCCGCGACAAGCTGCTCATATGCAGTGTCCACCGGATTTCTGCTCACAAGAAGAGAGGCCGCCAATTCTCTTGCCGAAGGTAATTTTTCCCGGTAAGAAAGACGTCCCTGCATGATTTCTTCTTTTATATATTCATATATTTGTTGGTATAACGGTTTTCCCGATTCATTGTCCAAAGAAAAGACCAGCATTCTTTTTATCCGCCTCCATTTGGTGCATCAATTGTTCCAGACCGGCAAATTTACGCTCCCCGCGCAGAAAACTACAAAGCTCCACTTGTATTATTTTTCCATACAAGTCACCATCAAACTGCAGCAGACAAGTCTCTACTCCAACTTGGTTTTCTCCCGGTATCGTAGGTTTTACGCCAAGATTCGTAACGCCGTAATATTCTATTCCATCCACCGATACCTTCGAAGCATACACGCCAAACGGCGGAAGTATTTTTCTGGAATCCGGAATCTGATTTGCCGTCGGCATATCCAAGGTACGACCGATCTCATTGCCATGGACCACTTCTCCCTGCACCATGTATGGCATTCCCAGAAGTTCATTGGCAAGCGGCAGATTTCCCTTTGCCAGCGCCTCGCGAATCCGGGTACTGCTTATGATCTCATCGTACATTTTTTTCTTTTTTACAATGATACAGGTAATCCCTGCTTCTTCTGCTAATTTCTGTAAAACATCCACATCCCCGGCGCGGTCCTTTCCAAAATGGAAATCATCCCCGACACAGATGACTCTGGCATCACACTGCCGAACCAGTATCTCCTCAAAAAATTCTTTTGGTGTCATCGCTTTTAACGACTCATCGAAAGGGCACTCAACATAAGTATCAATCCCCAGTTTTTCAGCTTTCGTTCGTTTTTCTTCCGGCGATAAGATGTACGGTGCCTTGGAAAAAGCAAAGGTAAAAAGCACTTTATTGCAGTCAGAAAAGCGCGAGATCTCTTCAATCAGGCTTTGATGCCCCCGGTGAAGGCCGTCAAATTTGCCGATACAGACGGCACTGTTTTTCAGCTGATAAGGTCTTTTGTTAATTACTATCATGATTCTTTCTCCTTCCCGTCATGCTTCCGTATGAGGGAAAAACATTTTATCATTCACAAATACATTCTGCCCGGCATCCCATCGGTAAATGGCATAAAAACGATCTTTCGTATCGTACATACGCACTTTTTTTCCATCTTCTCCGGGAATATTTCCCTGGCAGAATCCGGCATTTATTTTGTTTCCGTTTTGCAGATAACAGATTGCTTTATCTGCCACCACGATCTTGTCATAATATTCAAATAACTGATCCACCGGCAGGATAAACGGTTGCAGTTCATTTTCCTTTTGCAATGCCTCGATGCGTTCTAATGTCAACGCATCCTCAAGCTGAAACCGGTCAACCTGAGTGCGTACCAGAGATGCCATCGCCGCACCGCAGCCTAATTTTTCTCCGATATCCTGACACAATGTGCGGATATAGGTTCCTTTTGAACAGGTTACTTCCATCGAAAATTCATTCTTTGCAAGAGCAATGTCTCGGATATCGCAAGTGTAAATGTGTACCCTTCTTGCCTTCCGTTCGACCTCTTTGCCCTGTCTTGCCAGTTCATATAACCGTTTTCCATTGACTTTTACAGCCGAATACATCGGCGGAATCTGCTCATAGTCCCCCAAAAAAGAAGCCGTAGTCTCCCGAATCTGTTCTTCGGTTACCTTCACTTCCTTTTCTTCCAGAATCGTTCCTGTCAGATCCTGCGTGTCCGTCTGCACGCCAAGACGCACGACAGCGAGATATGTTTTTTTCTTATCGGTCAACAGTTCACACACTTTGGTCGCCTTTCCCAGACAAACCGGCAGTACCCCGGTCGCATCCGGATCCAGCGTTCCCGTATGCCCAATCTTTTTCTGGTGCAGAATGCCACGAAGTTTTGCTACTACATCGTGGGATGTATAACCTTTTTCTTTATATACATTGATAATTCCGTCCACGCATCTGCCTCCGTTATTTTCCCTGATTTAACTGTTTTTCAATATGTTCTGTCAGGTTATTGATCACATCATAGGAGGAGCCTTTGATCGTACAGCCGGCAGCTCTTACATGCCCGCCGCCGCCAAAAAAGACCGCGATCTTACTTACATCCACGATCTGATTGGACCGCATGCTCACTTTAAATTCCAAAGGCTCCTTTTCCGACAGCAACACAGCCACTTCGACTCCCTGCGTCGTACGCAGTTCATCGATGATTCCATCCAGATCGGAAGATTTTGCTCCATAAAAATCCATCATCTGTTTTGTAACAACCGATACGATGCATCTGCCATCCATCACTCGGATGCTCTCTAACAGGCAGCGTCCCATGATCTGCAGCTGGCGATACGTTTTCATATAAAAACTTTCGTCAATGATCTTCCCAAAAGGGATCCCCTTTTCCACCAGATATCCCGCAGTCTCCATCGTTTTCTTCGAAGTATTCGAATGTTTAAACACACCGGTATCATGAATGATCCCGGTATAAAATGCAATCGCACTAAATGTTCCGATTTTATCCATCGGTAAAAGTTCACACAGGATTTCACAGGTGGAAGAAGCATTTGCTTTTACAATATTTTCCTTTGCAAAATTCGTATTGCTGATATGATGATCCACGCAGACTGTATCTACAGCTTTTTCAAAGATCTCCTGTGCTTCGCCCAAACGGTCGATGGAACCACAGTCGAGTGCAATAAACAGATCATACTTGTCTGCTTTTTCTGACATTGCCTCGTCGATTTTCAAATAATCAAATGCCTCTGGAATTTCCTCCAGATACACACAGACTTTCTTTTCCGGATAATGGTCCGCAAGATACCCAAAAAGTCCCATACACGATCCTACACAATCGCCATCCGGACGCACATGACCACCAATGGCGATCGTATCCGCACCTTCTATCTTTTCTATGAATTTCATTTTGACTCCTTATGATTTACTTCATCAATTTTTTTCGACATATTGACACCATATTCAATGGATTCGTCCAATATAAATGTCAATTCCGGTGTATTTCGAAGATTCATGCGTTTTGCCAGCTGCATGCGGGCAAATGCTGCGCTCTTTTTCAAGCCTTCCATCGTCTTTTCTTTCTCTTCCTCATTTCCAAATACACTAATAAAAATTTTGGCAAATTTTAAATCCGGAGTAACCTCCACTGCCATAACCGAAGTGAGTGGATGCACACGCGGATCTTTAATATCCTCGCGGATGATCTGGCTCATCTCACGCTGCACTTCGCTGTTAATACGGATATTTTTAACACTGTTTTTTTTCATGTCTTTTCTCCTTTAGCACGAAAGCAACTGCGTTTCCGCAGTTACTTTCGGATTTTCTGCTATCTATTGTAACTATTCAGGACGCCCCTCCTCCACATTCGCATTTCGAACACTTCGTGTTCTTTTCTCGCCTTTGACAAGGCTAATTGATTTCCCATACATTGGCTCCTGAATAGTTACTATCTATTTACAAACTATCTTGGAACTTCTACCATGATATAACATTCTACACGGTCTTCCATCTGAATATCATTGAAGTTGCTAAATACAAGTCCACATTCGTATCCGGCTGCTACCTCTTTGACATCATCTTTGAATCGTTTCAAAGACGCAAGATCACCTTCAAAGATCATATCGTCACCACGGTATACACGGCAGCGGCATCCACGCTGTACTTTACCATCGAGTACATAAGAACCGGCGATCGTACCAACTCCGGAAGCCTTGAATGTCTGGCGTACTTCCACGTGACCGATAACTTTCTCTTCATAGATCGGCTCAAGCATACCTTTCAACGCATTTTCGATATCTTCAATCGCATCGTAAATGACACGGTACAAACGTACATCGACATTTTCGCGCTCTGCCACTTCTTTCGCAGTATTGTCCGGACGGATATTAAATCCGATGATGATCGCATTGGATGCACTTGCTAACGATACATCCGACTCTGTGATGGCACCAACACCACCGTGGATCACGCGGACTGCGACTTCTTCATTTCCAAGTTTTAACAAACTCTGTTTTACGGCTTCCACAGATCCCTGAACGTCTGCTTTGATAATAAGATTCAGGTCTTTGACATTACCTGCCTGAATCTGGTTAAACAGACCATCGAGAGATAGTTTCTTGGATTTTGTCTCTTCCAAAAGTTTATCCTTACTCTGATCAATGTATGCCTGTGAGATCTGTTTTGCTTCTTTATCACTCTCGGTAGCAACAAAGATTTCTCCGGCATCCGGTGCACCATTCAACCCCAGAATTTCTACAGGAGTAGAAGGCGCTGCCACTTTCACACGCTCTCCCTTATGATCGATCATCGCACGAACTTTTCCGTGAGCAGGTCCGACTGCCACATGATCACCGATGTGAAGTGTACCTTTCTGTACCAATACGGTAGCAACCGGTCCGCGTCCTTTATCCAAACGAGCCTCGATCACGATACCACGTGCCTTACGGTTTGGATTTGCTTTTAACTCCAGCACTTCTGAAGTAAGCACGATCATCTCAAGAAGCTGTTCGATACCTTCTTTCGTATGTGCAGAAACCGGTACAAACACTGTGCTTCCGCCCCAGTCTTCCGGAATCAGTTCATATTCTGCCAATTCCTGTTTTACACGTTCCACATTGGCGCCCTCTTTGTCAATCTTATTGATGGCAACAATAATCTCTACGCCGGCTGCTTTCGCATGATTGATGGCTTCGACAGTCTGTGGCATAACACCATCGTCTGCAGCTACTACAAGGATGGCAATATCGGTAGACTGGGCTCCACGCATACGCATGGAAGTAAATGCCTCATGTCCCGGTGTATCCAGGAATGTGATCTTTTCTCCATTGATCTCAACAACATAAGCACCGATGTGCTGTGTGATACCGCCTGCCTCGTGGGAAGTAACATTTGCTTCGCGGATGGCATCCAGAAGAGATGTTTTACCGTGGTCTACGTGTCCCATTACACAGACAACCGGTGGACGTTTTACAAGATCTGCCTCATCTTCTTCGTCCTCTTTCAGAAGTTCAGCCACCATATCAACTTTCTCTTCTTTTTCAGCAATAATATCAAATTCAAGGGCAATTTCTTCTGCCTCTTCAAACGTAATATCCTGATTCAAGGATACGACTTGCCCTTGTAGAAACAGTTTCTTTACAAGAGCTGCCGCCGGCATCTTCATCTTATCTGCCAATTCACGAATTGTCAAACTTTCCGGAATCGTAATCTGCTTAATTGTCTCTTCCGGCTCTTTAACAACAGGTTCCGGCTTAATAAACGCACCTTTACGGTTTGGATCCTTTTTGCTCCGAATACGGCTCATTTCTTCTTTTGTTGATTTCTTATATGTGCCCTTATCCGCAGGCTTTTTATTACGTTTTCTGGAATTTTTCTGTTCCTGTTTGATTCCATCAAATCCACTCTGGGCCTTTTCAAAGCGCTCCAGAACCTTTTCTCCGTTACGATTATTATTTCCACCGCGTCCGTTGTTATTACCACGATTATTATTTCCACCACGATAATCATTATTATTCGGACGTCGGTCACCGCGGTTATTTGCATTACGGTCATTGTTGCGGTCACCGCGGTTATTTGCATTGCGGTCATTGCGGTTATTGTTATTTGGTCGTCGGTCGCCGCGGTTATTTGCATTGCGGTCATTGTTTCCCCCGCGATTGTTATCACGGTTGTTATTATTACGGTTATTTCTGTGATCATTTCCACCACGGTTATTGTTGTCACGGTTATTATCGCGGCGACGGTCATTAGAATTGGAATTGGATTGATTATTTCCGTTCTTCTTTTCTGGCATTTCTTTCTTTTGTTCTCTTTCAGGCACTTTCTTTTTGTTCTCCTCTTTTTTCTCTTTCTTTTTTTCTTCCAGAACCGGTTTCTTTACAAGCTCTTCTGCCTGCTTTTCTTCCAATTTTTTTTCTTCTGTTTTCTCTTTTACCGGTTCTGCCGTTTTTTGTTCTTTTACAGGTTCTTTCTTCTCGGATTTCTTTTCCTCTTTGACCTCTTCCGTATTATGCGATGCTAATATCTTTTCCACTTTTTTCGGATCATTGAATGTCTGTAACAAAAAAGCAATTTCTTTATCTTCAATATTGCTGTTTGCCCCTTTGACATCAAACCCATTTTCATTTAAAAGTCTTACCAGATCGCCACTTTTTATTTCTTTATTTTTTGCCTGAATACTTCTTGCAATTTCGAATATCCTCATTTTTGCCATATTACATTTCCTCCAATTCTAAATTTTTACTAATTGCTGACGCAAATCCCTGATCAAGAACTGCGAGTGAAGCGCGAAACTCTTTACCAATCGCATTTCCAAGAGTATCCTTGTCAAATTTGATCGCCAAAGGGACCTGATAATATGAACAGGAATTACAAAATTTCTTTTTCGTATTATCGGATGCATCTTCCGCTACGATCACAAGCCGCGCCGTACCGGCACGAATCGCCTGCTCCGTAAGAAATTCTCCACTTACTACATTTCCGGATTTCATCGCTAATCCCAGAGTTCCCAAACTTTTGCTTCTATTTTGACTCATTCAACAACTGCCTTTCTAATTCTTCATATACTGATTCGTCAACTTCCATTCGAAATGCCCGGTTCAAACCGCGATTTTTCCTTGCTTTTACCAAACATTCCAAGTTGTCACAAAGATATGCACCACGTCCATTTTTTTTCCCGGTGCGGTCAATTGTGATTTCCTGATCATTTTTTACAATGCGGATCAGCTGCTTTTTTTCTTTGCTTTCGCGGCAGCCGACACATTGTCTCATTGGAATCTTCTTTTCTTTCAACAAAACCACCTCTTATCCTTCCTGGTTCTGTGTCTCACTCTTAATATCTATTTTATAACCGGTCAGTTTTGCTGCCAGTCTTGCATTCTGTCCTTCTTTACCGATTGCCAGTGACAACTGATAATCCGGAACAACTACCAGCGCGCTCTTTTCCTCAACATCCACAGTAACCGATACGACGCGGGATGGACTGAGAGCATGCTCAATAAAGATTGCCGGATTTTCATTCCACTCTACAATGTCAATCTTTTCACCGCGGAGTTCATTCACTACCGCATTGACACGTGCCCCATTCATACCTACGCAGGCACCTACTGCGTCGACATCCGGGTTTCTGCTATACACTGCGATCTTGGAGCGGGAACCGGCTTCACGGGATACACTCTTAATCTCCACAACACCGCTCTGGATCTCTGCAACTTCTGCCTCAAACAGACGTTTTACGAGTTCCGGATGCGTACGGCTGATCACAATTCTTGGTCCTCTCGGTGTGTCTTTTACTTCCGTAACATAAACACGAATCTTTTCATGAGAACGGAAACGTTCTGTTTTTACCTGTTCCTGTTCTGTCAAAACCGTGTCGATTTTTCCAATATTTACCGTGTAATTTCCATTGGAATAACGCTGAACCGTTCCTGTAATAATATCTTTTTCTTTTGTATAATATTGATCATACAAAACTTTTCTTTCTTCTTCGCGAATTTTCTGTACAACAACCTGTTTTGCCTTCTGCGCGGAAATACGTCCGAAGTTCTTTGGTGTCACTTCGATGCTTACGGTCGCTCCCAGTTCTGTCACACCGTGTCTCGCTTCTGCTTCTGCCAAAGCGATCTCAAGTGTATCATCAAGAACTTCCTCGACAACAACCTTATCCTGGTATACATGAAATTCTCCTGTTGTCTCATCTAAAACCACACGAATGTTATCCGATTTACCAAACTGGTCTTTGCAAGCTGCCAAAAGAGAATTCTGGATGGCTTCCAATAATACCTCCTTGCTGATATCCTTTTCTCTGGCAATGGCTTCCAATGCCTCGATCAATTCCGGATTTCCGTTTGTTGTTTTACTGTTTTTCGCTCTCATTTTTTTCTTTACCTCCATATTGTTTAAAAGTCAATTGATTTTCGGATCAACGCAATATCTTTAATTTCAAGTTCCAATGTTTCCTCGCCATCAAATCCCAGTACGATTTTTCCACCATTCACAGAATCTTCCTGCGGTGCTTCGTAGGATTTCAAAATGCCGATAAATTCTTTATCTGTATATTTTTTCCCTTTCTGCTCAAATGTGATCGGAGCAAAAAGTTTTACTTCCACATCTTCTCCCAGATTTCTTTGATAATCTTTTGGTTTTTTAAATGGACGGAGCAGTCCCGGAGAACTCACTTCCAATATATACGATTCGTCGATAAAATCTTCCGCATCCATCTTGTCACTCAATGCGTGATTGACAAGTGTCAGGTCATCGATCGTAATACCGCCTTCCTTGTCAATGTAGGCACGAAGATGCCAGGAACCGGCTTCTTTGACAAATTCCACATCAACCAGTTCAAAATGATTTTCTTCCAAAATCGGCGAAATCAATTCTTCTGTACGCTTTTCATACATCTGATGTTTACCCAAAAAACATACCTCTTTTCCTCATAATAACAATGAGTGGACTCGCGTCCACTCATCTTAATCCAATAACAACATTTTTAGTATATCACATAATTTTTCCAAATGCAAGCACTTTTTTATGCTTCATTGCCCGATAATGTGTACAAATTGTAATATACACCATGTTTTTTCATCAATTCCTCATGACTTCCTTCCTCGCTGATTCCTTCTTCCGTCAGAACAAGAATCCTCTGTGCATTGCGGATCGTAGAAAGCCGGTGGGCGATAACAAATGTCGTACGGTTCTTTGCCAATTTCTCAAGGGACTCCTGAACGACCTTTTCGCTCTCATTGTCCAGTGCCGATGTCGCCTCATCAAAAATCAGAACCGGCGGATTTTTCAAAAACACTCTGGCGATAGAAAGCCGCTGCTTCTGCCCTCCGGAAAGTTTTACTCCACGCTGGCCGATATTCGTATCGTACCCTTGCGGAAGTCCCATGATAAACTCATGGGCATTGGCATCTTTCGCCGCCTGAATGACCTCTTCTCTGGTCGCCTCCACTTTTCCGTATCGGATGTTATCAAGCACCGTCCCCGCAAACAGATAGACATCTTGCTGAACGACACCGATACTCTTTCGCAGACTGGAAAGCGTATATTTCCGCACATCGATTCCATCTAAGAGAATGGTTCCGAAGGTCACCTCATAAAACCGCGGGATCAAACTGCAAAGTGTCGTTTTTCCGGCACCGGACGTTCCAACCAGCGCAACATATTCTCCGGCATTTACTTTCAGGCTCACATGACTGAGCACTTTTTCCTGTCCTTCTTCATAGCGGAATCCCACATCGTCAAACACCACTTCTCCTCGGATATCTTTTGCTTCCACCGGATTTTCACATTCTTTGATCTCCGGATCGATCGACAGTATTTCACGAAATCGTTCATATCCGGTAATTCCGTTTTGAAACTGCTCTGTAAAATTGATAAGTTTTTGTACCGGCTCCGTAAAGTTACTGATATAAAGTAAAAAAGTGATCAGATCCGGTGCATTCATCGTACCATTTGACAACAAAACCGCTCCCACAACGATCACAACCACGGTAATCATCGTAATAAAGGCAGTCAAGCCGGCATGATATTGTCCCATATAAAAATAACTGTTTTTCTTGCTGTCTAAAAATCCCCGGTTGCCCTCCATAAATTTTTCCCGCTCAATCTCTTCATTGGCGAAAGATTTGACCACTCGGATCCCAGACAGATTATCCTCAATGCGCGCATTGATATCTGCCACTTTCTCGCGGTTTGTCTTAAATGCCCGCTTCATCTTCTTATTTAGTATATAAGCATACACAAACATAACCGGGATCAACACAAAGGCAGCAAGTGCCAAACGCCAATTCATCCACGCAAGGATAGAAAGGGTTCCGGCAAATTTGATAAATGAAATGACCACATTTTCCGGGCCATGATGGAGTAATTCCGTGATATCAAACAAATCGTTTGTGATACGAGACATCAATTGCCCTACTTTTTGGTTATCATAAAAGGAAAACGACAGTTTCTGGTAATGCTCAAAGATCTCCTTTCGCATATTGTACTCAATCTTTGCCCCCATGACATGCCCGTAATTTCCGATAAAATAATTGCTAAAGCACTGAACTGCCACAAGAATGATCATAACCCCTCCCAAAAAAAGAATCTTTGGCAAAATCTCTCCTTTAGGCAGATAAACAACAGTTCCCGTAATATATCTCACGATCAGTGGAATGACTAACGTGGTAAGCGCTCCTAAAAAAGCAAAAAACATATCTGCCGCAAAAATTCCTCGAAATGGTTTATAATAGCTTAAAAATTCACCCCATTTAAAATAACTTTTTTTCTCTTCCATTTTTCTGATTCCTCCGTTTTTTCGCCGTTCGAAATTTATCTTATCACATTTGTACGAGAAATGTCAAAATTTTTTTTATTTTTTTCTTGACATTATTTCTATTTTATAGTAATATATGTCTTGTTGATGGTCCGTTGGTCAAGCGGCTAAGACGCTGCCCTCTCACGGCAGAAACAGGGGTTCGATTCCCCTACGGACTACTTTTCATAATCTTTTTCTCCTGCATTCATTGTAGGAGTTTTTTTTTAACTTTTTCTTTATATAAAAGGAGGTTTTTAATATGAATGAAATTGAACAATTGCGTGAGTGGATCCACGATAGTGACAACATTGTTTTCTTTGGTGGTGCGGGCGTATCTACCGAAAGCAATATCCCGGATTTTCGAAGTGTCGACGGCTTATACAATCAAGAATATGACTATCCTCCGGAAACGATCCTCAGTCATACCTTTTTTATGCGGAATACCCCGGAATTTTACCGTTTTTACCGCAATAAAATGATCTTTCCGGATGCCGAACCAAACAAAGCACACCTTGCTTTGGCGGAACTGGAAAAACAAGAAAAATTAAAAGCAGTCATCACACAAAATATCGATGGACTGCACCAAAAAGCCGGCAGCACGGAAGTATTGGAACTTCACGGCTCGGTTCTTCGAAATTACTGTATGAAATGTGGAAAATTTTATAATCTGCAGGACACCATTTCTCAGGAAGGGGTTCCGAAATGCTCCTGCGGTGGAATCATCAAACCGGATGTTGTATTGTATGAAGAAGGACTGGATTCCTACGTTTTGGAAAAAGCAGTAAATTACATAAAAAATGCCGACATACTGATTATCGGCGGTACCTCTCTTGCTGTCTATCCGGCAGCCGGTTTGATCGACTATTACCGTGGAAACAAACTGGTTCTCATCAACAAAAGTGAAACAAGCCGCGATGCACACGCAAACCTTGTTATCAATGATGCGATTGGAAAGGTCTTTTCACAATTGCTATAATAAAGTTTGCACCACTATAAAATGCTCCACCCCCGGACACCGTATTCCCGAGTGGAGCATTTTTCTTAAATCATAACAGTTCCATCAGATAACCGCCGGTAAACTCTTCTCCGGACTCCAGAGACTGCATATATTCTCTTTCGGACAGTTCTCCCTCAAAATCCTCTTTATCGCAGCGGCCATACCATGGTTCCAGGCACACAAACGGAGCTTTTTTATCTGCTGTACTCCAGATTCCCCAGGCGGGCACATCAGCACTCACACGAACTTTCACCTGATTGGACAGATGATTGACAAGTTCCAGACGTCCGATCGTCTCATTTTGCAAAATAAACGCATCACGTGCAAAAGTATCCTCTTCCAATACAAATTCATTGGAATGAAGTTCTTTTTCGTTGCTAAGAAGTCCATTTTCCAAAAATGCCACTTCCAAAAGCGGAGATTCTCCGGCGCGGACACTGTAATCATCCCGGATCATTCCGCCCTCGCACGGACAGGCAAACGCCGGATGTCCGCCAATCTGAAAATACATTGTCTTGTCATCCATATTTTTCACCTTCCAGGTGACACGACACTGATTTTGAAAAACCTCGTAAATAATCTGCAACTGAAAATGAAACGGATATTTTTCATAGGTCTCTTCGTTGTCAAATAACGTAAATTCCAATTTATCTTCTGTCTGATCTGTCAAAGTAAAATCCATATCTCTGGCAAAGCCATGCTGTCCCATCAAATAGGTCTGGCCTTCGTAACGATACGAATTGTCTTTCAACGCTCCGACGATGGGAAAAAGAACCGGTGCGGTCCGTCCCCAGAACGCCGGATCAGCATCCCACATTCTCTCTATCCCTTCTAATTGGATCGACGTGATCTCTGCTCCATGTTCTGCCACCGTCAGTGACATCATATGATTTTTAATCTGATGTGTCTGCAAAACACATGCGCCTCCTTTTCTCTCACAATGTCAATTCATCGTATTGTATACCTTGCTATATTATACCAGCAGTTCAAAACTTTTCAACGCTCCATTTCCATCTCCGCGAAACGTGAAATACAAAGAATGGATTCCATCCGGAATCTCAATTTCACTTTCATACGTTTCCCAAACATTTGTAAATTCAATTGGCAGACTCGCAAGAACATCACCATCCCAGGTTAGTCTTACTTCTATGTTCCCACTAATATAGCCACGCATCGTCACTCGGATTTTTTTCACATTCTTCATATCAAAATACTTAAATCCTATCGTAGCCGAATTTTGAACATTTCCAACGTAGCCAATCTCCTCATCTCCATCTTTTCCATCCTGCATTACTTTCGGAAAAGCATCTCCACCAACATACATGGATGGTTCGTCCGTAAATAAATGACAAGCTAGATACGCCGGATATTCTCCCTGTCCGGCGAGCGGACCGCCATTTAACCCGCAGGACGTAATTTCCACCTGCTCGATGCTGCCATCTTCCGCAATCGAAATCGGCTCAGCACATCCTTGTCTGCTATACCAGCTTCCATTCGTATGACGATGATAAAAAATATACCATTGATCCTTAATCTGCACAATACTTCCATGATTATTCGCCCCGTAAGCCATTGGCATATCTGCCGGTTTATAGGTATCAATATGCAGGTCACAATTGCTTACGATCACCCCGCCATATACAAAATCTCCCAATGGTGATTTACTTGTTGCATAACAGAGTTCATGCATCACTTCAGACGAATAAACAAAGTAATACGTATCTCCTGCTTTCCGGATGGAAGATGCTTCAAAAAAAGCATGTCCTGCAAAAGAAGTTCCTGCACTATACTCACATCCGGGTACAACGCAAACCGGTTCCTCTTCCATCGTCAGCATATCCTCGCCTAACACGCACACCCACGCACCGGAACGGCTTTTATCGCCAGCCGCACAAGCACCGGTATATAGATATGTCCTTCCATTTTCTGTAAGAACTCCCGGATCAAATTGTGGTTCATCCTGCGGCCGGTCGCCCAGTCGCACTCCCTCGTTATCTTTTACATAACCATAAAAAGAAAACGGACCGGCCGGACTGTCACTAACTGCCACAGACACCAGCGATACTTTATCTAATACATAATACAGATAATATCTTCCATCTGGTCCCATCGTAATATCCGGTGCATACAAACACATTTTTCCATCTTTATTCAATGGATCTGCGGTCTTTTCATATATCACGCCTTCATACCGCCAGTTTCCAAGATCATCGACAGGAGCAGACCATCCAACATAATCTCCCATGCAAAATACATACCCATTATAATAATCGTGTGAACCATATACATATACCCGGTCGCCAAACACATACGGCTCTCCGTCCGGAACATATTCCCAAGAAGGAAGATATGGATTAAATGCTTGTTTTTTCATAAATAATACCTCTCTTAAAAATCAAAGTTCATATGGTGTACTCTGGTATACATAGTAGTTTAACCAGTTAGAAAACAATAACTGCCCCGCGGAACGCCAGCGCACGATCGGTGCTTTGCTCGGATCATCGTCCGGAAAATAATTGCATGGCATCTGCGGATTCATTCCTTTTTCCAGATCGCGGAAATACTCTTTTGCCAATGTATCCGCATCGTATTCCGGATGACAGGTCATAAAAAAATGATGGCTGTCTTTCGTCTTAACGATTGTCACTCCGGCTTCTTCCGATATCGCCATCAGTTCCAGTTCGTCAATGGCCTCTATGTCCTCACGGCGCATCCCCATAGCACGGGACTGTGGTGCATAAAAAACATCATCAAAGCCACGGAAAAAGGGTGAATTTTTTTTCACTACAGTGTGTTCATATACACCGGACAACTTCTTCTCATAGTCCACTTTCGGGATACCATAATAATAATGGAGCCCCGCAAATGCCCCCCAACAAAGATGAAGCGTACAATGTACATGTGACTTACACCAGTCCATGATCCGACATACTTCATTCCAATACGTCACATCTTCAAACTCAATATAATCAAGCGGTGCTCCGGTAATGATCATTCCGTCATAACGCCGCTCTTTAATCTCATCAAACGTAGTATAAAACGTATCCAAATGTGTCGGATCCGTATGCTGCGGAATATAACTTGCTGTCTTTAAAAACTCCACTTCGATCTGAAGCGGCGTATTTGACAACTTACGAAGAAGCTGCGTCTCTGTCACAATCTTCGTAGGCATCAGATTTAAGATCAGCACACGAAGTGGACGAATGTCCTGATGCATCGCACGATGCTCCGTCATTACAAATATATTTTCATTTTCCAATATTTCCGTCGCCGGAAGTGAATTAGGAATCTTAATCGGCATATTGATCACCTCCTAACATTTGCTGCATATAGGTAGTCTACCACAATCAATTCATACTTTCAAGCATAAAACCAGACATTATACAGACACCAGCCGCTCCGGTCTCCATGATCTGTCCGGCATTATCTGCCGAAATTCCGCCGATTCCATAGACCGGAACCTCCGATTTGCAGACAACTTTGCTCAAAAAGGAAAGTCCTCTTCCCGGAAGTCCCTTTTTGCAGTCCGTCTCAAAAATGTGACCGGCCGTCATATAATCCGCCTGCAGATGCATCGCTAAATTTGCCTGTTTTAACGAATGAACCGACGTTCCCACCGTGGTAAACCATTGCTTCGCTCCCTCTTCCCGCATTTTCTGCAAAAGGGGAAGCGGCAGATGAATTTCTTTACACCCAAGCTCTTTTGCTGCTTTATAATAAGTATGCAGAATACACCGCCTGTTATGCGACTTACAAATCGAAAGGACCTTTTCCGCCAGTTCCAAATACTCCCTTTCGGTAAGATCCTTTTCTCGCAGAAGAATGGCATCTGCCACGCCTTTTTTTGCAATATGATCAATGCGTGTCAGAAAGTCATCTCTGCACAATGTTCGATTTGTCACGCAAATACAGGGAATATTCTGCTTTCCTGCACGTATCGCCATTGTATACTCCTATTTACACATAAATGTAATCGTTCATAACCGGCTGCAAACCTTCGTCGATAATTGCCTGATACACTTCGTCTACACTTCTCGTATCGTCAATTTCAAACTGTTCGTCACCTTTTTCTTCACCGCTGTGACCGCCGATTCCTACATTGACACCGGCTGAAATCTTTGTCGCTGCGATCTTGATCAAGCTGTTACGCACTCTCTCGCACTCACGCGTCGAAACGGTGATACTGGAAAATGGCATAAACAGACGATACGCGCAGACAACCTGCAGCAGCTGCGCTTCATGCACGTCCATCGGATTGATCTTATCATTGTTAATGATCGGACGAAGACGTGGACAGGAAAATGCGATCTCTGCCTGCGGATATTTACGTTGCATAAAATATGCATGCATTCCGGTAGCAAAGGCATCTCTGCGGAAATCATCCAGTCCCAGAAGAGCGGCAAAACCGACTCCTCGCATACCGCCTTTCAAAGCACGCTCCTGAGCATTGATACGATATGGGAAAATACGTTTATTTCCGGCGAGATGAAGTGTCTCGTATTTATCCGAATTATAAGTCTCCTGAAATACCGTTACATAATCTGCACCGCACTTATGCAGATACGCATAGTCTTCCGAGTTTGTCGGATAAATTTCCAAACCTATCACTTTAAAATATTTTCTCGCAATCTTACAAGCCTCTCCGATATAATGGATATCGGACATTTTCGGACTTTCCCCGGTCAGGATCAAAATTTCCTGCAAACCGGTCTTTGCGATCTCCTGCATTTCCCTTTCAATCTCATCGGCATTTAATTTGGCACGACGAATCTTATTGTGGCAGTTAAATCCGCAGTAAATGCAGTAATTTTCACAATAATTAGCAATATAGATCGGAGTAAACATATAGATGGAATTACCAAAATGTTTTCTCGTCTCCTGCTGTGCCTGTTGTGCGATCTCTTCCAAAAACGGCATCGCTGCCGGTGATAAAAGGGCTCCAAAATCTTCCGGAGTTTTATTCGTATGAAGCAGGGCACGACGTACGTCTTTTGCCGTATATTTGTCGCTGTCATATGCTTTTGCTGCCTCTATCACTCGTTTATCAATATCCGAATCCAATACTTCCATTCCCTCGAGATAGGTCATATGGTCGATCCGGTTTTCTTTTAAATGTTCTTTGATCTCATCATTTAAGATGCTTTCGTTTACTTTTTCCTGCATGATCTTCCTCCAAATCTAGCAATTGCTTCCATCCTGAATATACCCTGTCAATGGAGAAGAAGCACTTCCCCCTTTATCAAGCACTCTTCCAAGACCGGATAGATAAGCCGTTCTTCCTGCTTCGATGGCTTTCTTAAAGGCCTCTGCCATCGCCGGAATATCACCGGCTGTAGCAATTGCAGTATTTGCCATCACAGCGGCAGCGCCCATTTCCATCGCTTCACATGCCTGGGAAGGGGAACCGATTCCTGCATCTACGATGATCGGCAGATCGATCTCATCAATCAGGATCCGGATAAATTCTTTCGTGCAAAGTCCTTTATTGGAACCGATTGGAGCAGCCAGCGGCATGATGGAAGCCGCACCGGCATTGTACAAGTCTCTTGCCACATTCAGATCCGGATACATATATGGCATTACGACAAATCCCTCTTTGGCAAGGATTTCTGTCGCCTTAATCGTCTCCTGGTTATCCGGGAGCAGATATTTGCTGTCCCGCATAATTTCAATCTTTACAAAATTTCCGCATCCGACTTCGCGGGAAAGTCTTGCGATACGAACTGCCTCGTCTGCATTTCTCGCGCCGGAAGTATTGGGAAGAAGGGTGACACCCTCCGGAATGTAATCAAGTATATTTGCTGTACCTCCGACATTTGCGCGGCGAAGTGCCAGCGTAATGATCTGCGCACCTGCATTTTCTACCGATGCCTTGATCAAATCCAATGAATATTTTCCGGAACCAAGAATAAATCTTGAAGTAAATTCCTGTCCGCCTAAAACCAATGTATCTTTTTCCATGATCTATGTCCTCTCTTTCTTTTCTGTCGTTATTTCATTTATCGCTTGTCAGCATCCACCGCCAACGAAACTTACTATCTCTACCACATCACCGTCTTTCAAAGTCACTTCCCCATACTTTGCTTTGGGAATGATCTCTTCGTTTACTTCCATGGCAATCCGGCTTTTTTCATAGCCTTCACCGGCTAACACATCTTCCAATGTCTTTCCATCGTACTGCTCTTTGGCATTTCCATTGATCTGAATCATCTTTTCACCTCCAAGGCTTCTATTGCAATAAAAAAGGATATCACCTGAAAACTACACCCGCGGTGGTGTACCCCTTCATGAGATATCCTCAATCTTTTGCCAGTTTATCATAAAATATAGGATTTGTCAAATGTTATCGTCCTAATTTGCTCTGTATCTTTTCCATATCATCGACATAGACCAACACTTCCGCTACGACACTGTACAATTCCTGCGGGATATACTCCCCCACGTCTAGCAGCGACAAACTTTTCGCCAGTTTTTCATCCTTATGAACCGGAACCGCACTCTCTTCCGCCGTCTTTATAATACGATCTGCGATGTAGCCGCGCCCGGACGCAATGACTTTAGGCGCCATATCGCCCTTTTCATATTCCAGCGCTACTGCCGTCTTTTTTAAATTGTCCTGTAACATCTACATCACACTCCTTGTAGCTTTTACATAAAGTTTTTGATAAATGTCAACCGGTGAATCGGACATGGTCCGTATTTCTTGATGGCCTCGATATGCGCTGCCGAACCATATCCCTTATGACCTTCAAACCCGTACTCCGGATACATCTCTGCATACTGTACCATCAAGCGGTCCCTGGAAACTTTTGCCATCACACTCGCTGCCGCGATCGACAAACTTTTCGCATCACCTTTAATAATTGCAATCTGTTTAATCGGAACTTGCGGTATCGTCACCGCATCGTTTAAAAGAAGATCCGGCACAACCTCCAAATCCTCGATCGCAAGCCGCATCGCCTCATACGTCGCCTGCAATATATTGATGGAATCAATCTGTGCCGGCGAACTCATCCCGATTCCATAAGAAATCGCTTTTTCTCTGATTTCGTCAAACAATTCATCTCTGCGCTTGGCACTCAGTTTCTTCGAATCATTGAGATACAATATTTTACAATTTTTCGGGAGGACAACCGCCCCGGCGACAACCGGGCCTGCCAATGGTCCGCGCCCTGCCTCGTCAATTCCACAGATGCACTCGTATTCATCTCCGTATTTTTTTTCAAAGGCAAGCATCGTCTCCAATCGAAGAAGTTCTTTTTCATAGGCAATCTGCTTTTTCTGATAAGAAAAGATCAGATTTTTCACACCACTCCGCTCATCCGAAGCATATTCTTCAAATAATGTCTGCCACTCTTCTCGGGCTGCATTTTCGAATTCACTTTTTATATCGACTATTTTTTTTGACATAGTTACCTCTTTTCCGAAAAATACCTGTGCACAATCGTTGTACACAGGTATTTGTTTTTTTGTAACTATTCAGCCTACTCAAGGTCAAACAGTTCACGCTCTCCGATATCTACTTCCGCATACTGCTTTGCTGCCTCTACGATGTCTTTATCCGAAGGATCCGACGGATTCTGGTATGGCATAAATTCTCCTTTTACCTTTCGGCTGGATCTAGCTACCCAGTCAATTCGAATCTGTGTATAACCCTTCTGCCAGTTTGACAGTTTAAACGGAACCACAAAACTGTATTTTGCATTATTACTTGTCACTTTGTAACCAGTAATAAATTCTACCGGATATTTTTTCGGAGTAGGCAGACTCTGCGAAAATCCGATGCTTGCCTCTTTCAAAATCACGTCACCATCATAATTGTAAATGGTATTGATTGGAATCGCCGGTTTTGACGAATCATTCGGATCTACCATCTTAATCGATGTGATAATCGAATTTTCTCTATTTGCTGAGTTATTTAATGTACAGAACAACTTCAAAACATTCTTCTCTTTGCTACGGTTCTCATTATAAGAAGCAGACGGATTAAAGTCGATCAGCACATTGGAATTACTCATCTTCTGATAATATTTCTTCGAATCCTCATTCGAATCCACATTAAACTTCATCGTCGGAGCAGGTGCTTTTGCATTCTGTAAAATATTAAACAATACCACGGCAATTCGTGACATAACACCTTTATCTATGACTGTAAAGTTCTTATTGTCAAGGTTTTCTTTTGCATTATAATTTCCTTTTTGACCATATAAGAATGTCCCAGGTACACCTTCCTTGTTTTTGCCCATCTGCCAGGTTACAATCTCCATATCACCCGGCATAACAATCGTTACATTCTGAAAATCTTCTAACGGATCTCGAGTACCTGTAATGCTTGTATAAGTATAATTATTATTTGACGTCAGTCCACAACGATATCCTTTATCCGAAATATTACCATCTACATGACCATACGTGCTCTCCGGATACGTTCCTCGAAGGGATGAACTCAAAAATCCATATTTTTCCACAAAGGTATCCATGTCTGCCGTACCATCAGGACTATACAAAGCATCTTCGCTTGCTGTCGTTACATATGGTATAAAACTATACAAATTCCATAAATATGTGTATTTCGAATCTGTATCATGTGAACCACAGGCAGCATTCACACCTTCTTCATCTTCTTTATAATATCCGGTATACTGAGCAGTATTGTCAGGTGCCTTGGCAGAACTTGACAATTTTACCTGCTTAATATTGCCATAAACATTATCCATAAATGTCCAAAGCAGGTTCTGTGATTTGTCTGACAACGTAGATGCGGAAAGATCAAACAATGTAGAAACCAAATACAGCTTCGCCAGATTACACAAACTTGCTTTTTGATCATGTTTGTAAGTCGAATCATAAATCAAGTTACAAACTTTATCCGTTCCGTCATCCAGATAAAATCCCATCTGCTTGGAAAACATCATCGCCAGTCCGGCATCACCGCTCAGACGTTTGATAATCTTCATACAGTCGCTCCATTCAAGGTCATTTTCCTCAAAAGAAACCAATTGGCTTACATCGTCTTTATTTGCCTGAAGTGCTGTCTCTTTGTCCGGATCAACATATTTCCAGAAAAAGTCTCGCAGATTTTTTACCTGATCTGCATTTGTTCCATTCTTACCTCCATAATAGGAACTGATATAGAACATATCTGCACGCTCAATATAATCCAATGTATTTTCGGTATCGTTCTTATCCATCTCGTTGATCATCGCCGGGGTTACCGTAACAATCTTAATGTGATAATTATCGTATTGCTGATCCGCGGTCTGTGTTACTTTTCCATCCGAATCGATTTCATCTTTAAAATTGATAAGCATTCGTTTCAATACATCATTCCATTTGATACCTATATACTGGAATTTTAATTTATAACCTTCATACTTATAGTTGATGGTGTAGGCTTTCATCTTTTTCAATGAAGCAGCCAACGTACTATCTATCCCTTCGATAGAGCCCGCAGGAACATAGTCTCCTTCTTTTGCAGATTGGATAGCTTCTCTCACTTCCCAGCCCTGTTTTCCTTCCGGCCAGATATTATTTGCATTTTGTGGAAGTTCCGATGCTTCTTCTACAAATTTCCAAGCAGCACCTTCCTGAGCTTCAGTCCAATAAGGATCTACCTTTACATTACCATTCCCTGATCCAACACATACAAAATAACCTTTATATTTTTCCTGCGCATCATTAAATGACCAGGCTTCTGTTCTGGCAAATTCATCCTCCGACACTTTTGTTCCAGCATCTGTCGTAGAAAGAACATCTTTATATCTTTCTAAAAAAACTTTTTGATCCAGCGCCCCGGATTTCAATTCTGCATAATCCGATTCAAATTCAGCCGTCGGTTCTGTCACCGAAATAGTAAATTGCTTATTATTATCTGAATCCGCTTCTATATTCCATGCCCAATTTCGATCATCATCAATAACTTCGCGTGGAATCTCCTGACCATCTTTATCTACAAAAGCTGCTTTAAAAGCTGCATTTCCATCATACAATGACGCAATCGTCGGATAAGATCCACCGTTACTTTCCTGGCTCAACCCTTCTACAAAGGTACTTCCCTTTTTCATCTCAACCGTATAATAGGAATCCACCTTTACAAGCGGAGCATTTGAAAAGTCATAATCTTCTCCATTCGTTTTACGTGAACTATCGGTAACCGTATGGTCATAATCGTATATCTGATACAAGTTATCAAAATTGTTTCCGGAGAAAATACCACCAACCTGAGTCAGCCAGGATAAGTTTGCACTTTTTAATCCCTGTGCTTTCCAGTTTCCACTTTTAATATGTTTGTTATTTAACATAAATGTCTGCTGCATGGAAGAATGAATATAGGACTGTTTCTGATCTTTTGACATCCTCATACTCATTTCAAGCGGATCAAAAGGAAGCCCATCTTCTTTCGATGTAGCAAAATAACTTAATGACTGCTGTGACAATTCCGGAACAACTTCTAAGACAACCAGCGGATTCTGTTCCGTCCCCTTGTCATATGCGGAATTTGCTTCCGGAATCTCAGGAAGTGCATTTATTCCTGTATATTCTGTCGAGGAAGACGTCAAAACACTACTATAGTCTTCCTGACCGGTTACTTTCAATTTATCATCCGGAATCGTGACAACATCTGCTGTGCCATCACCCTTAGTCTCTACATAAGGCTTCCCGTAAGAAAACATACCAAAAATGCTTCCGGTTTTAATGGCAAAAAAGCCCACAACAAAAACACAGGCAAGAACCAGTGTAATTGCTGTACAGCCGACTATTTTCTTCCATTTTTTTGTTTTGATCTGACTCCTTTTCATATTATCGCTCCCTTCTACTGATTTCTCAAGTAAACACATTTGTCAAGCGAATACTCTGATACACTATCTTTAAACTTTACACTGAAGTTAACTGTATACTTATCGGATTTTTTATTCTTCACTAACTTACAAGTGAAATCCTCTACATTATCTGCCAAAAGATACATATCATCTGTCGGCAAAGATCCGGTCAGATCCACTGTATTGGTCTGATCCGATGCCATCGTACGACATTCTCCAAAAAACAATTTCTTTGCCGTTTTATCATACCAGTAAACAAATGTCTTTTTCGCAGTATTAAAAACACTTACTTTCGGACCTACATTAGAAAGTGTATCATTGGAGGTTTTCACTTCTTTGGCATCTGCCGAATCTTTCACCAATACCAATGCATCGCTCGTGCTATCCCATACGACAGACTGCGCTTCTATGATATAGGCCTCCATATGATTTACTGCATCCTTGGCTTCATTCTGCAAGGTGATTCTTGCATTTGTCTGCCGGCTGCTGTTGGAAGCAAATACGATCAACGCCGTAATTGCACCAAATACAATAGTAGAAACAGCAACTGCGATCAAAACTTCCACTAAGGAAAAACCTTTATTATTTAATTTCATAAAAATTCACCTCAGTTCCTATTCTTTAAAATATTTTCCAGTCGCCGTCACAAGTTTCAAAGTCTGTGTCGAAGTACCCGTTACCGATATGGTACTCATCGTCTCATGATGCGGCTCTTCATCAAAGGATCCATCTTTTTTATTGATACCGATATGAACGCAGTCATTTACTCCAATTTCTGTTCCATTATAACTGATCGTCAATTTTCGGTTTGCAATCTGTTCTCCGGAACCATCCGGCGTAAAATGCGATGCATCTGTGTAGTTATCTGCCTCTGTATATGTCAGATAATAATTACCATCCGTATACCGGTAAATATGCAGATACGTACGCTTACTGTCTGCCATATTCCGTGATTTCAAAGTCATCAAACCCGAATCAATCTTAGATACACATTTTTTTGAATTTGCAAGATCCATATAACCAAGTCCTACCACGACTAAAGTACTAAACAGTGCCAAGATAGTAATGCAAATAATCAACTCGATCAACGAAAAACCTTTATTGTTTGATTTCACGAAATCACCTTCTTTCTTACCCTGTCAATTAATTCTTTGTCCAGTTCTCATAACCGATACATTCAGCAACATTTTCTTCTTTTTTATTTTTATCTTTTGTCGCATAGAAAAACTCTTTCCATGTGTCATCTTTTTTGATCCAATCAAGAATTTCTACCAGCATACTGGTATTGGCAACTTCCTTATATGTACCACCGAGTTTTACGGTTGCTTTTCCACCGGATATGATCAACCCTTCAAAATCACAGTCAATCCCCACATCACCGCCGGCTACAACCAACCCTTTCGATACACCGGTATCTTTCAAACTGGAAATCGTTCCCGGCGTAATATAAGCTGTTCCCTCATCAAAGGTATGTCTTTCTCCCGAAGATGGAACTGCACTGAAATCAACAATTCTGTCTTTTACCAGGTCTATCTTGTCTTTTTCATCGGATGTCGCTGCAGCGTAATACAATTCCATTCGCGGCGATGCTCCCGATGTCGAAGCATATTTTCCTCCTACCAAAGACAACTGAAGACTCATATATTGAACCATCTTCTTATATCCATCTGCCAAAAGTGTAGCAGATGCTTGCCCATTGGCAAAATAATTGCTTTCCATTTTATTTGATCCGTCAGCGCCATCATAATAACTCTTGATCACATTGCCTGCAAGAAGATATAATGTCGGACTGATACGAATACCGTCTGTAGGTGCCGCTGCCAAATTGGATGTAATATAGGTCTGTGCACGTTCATTGACCATGTCTACATTATCCGGATTACCCACAGAATAATAATTGGCAAAATACTTATTGGCACTTGCATAATCTTTAAAGTTCAAATACAGATATACATAACCGCCTGCATTATTATAATTCAAAGTCACCGGATTCGCGTCATCCAGATATTGTCCCAAATCCTGAATAAGGATGTCTTTGTTATAATTGGCTTCAATATGATCCGCATCAAATTCTGTCGCCGTCAATAATGGGTTATGTCCTTTTACGATGTACTCCTGTGGAAGCAAATAAGCTACCTGGTTACTTTTGATGGAAGCCGACTCACCCATCGCAATGTCTTCTACATTGGATGCATACTTGGTGCCGGTTGCATCATTTCTCTGTACAAACGCACGACCCGCAAGAACGAGTTTTGCCAAATTGGAGGAGGCATCCAGCAATGTGTTTTTACCATTTACAAGAATCGCACTACTATAATCTGCCAGCTGCTTCACACCACTCCCGGCTGAGTTATCTTCACTGTAACTGTAACCATAATAAGTTCCACCTAAGGTTACATTTGCGTTATTATCATTAACGCTTAAGTCATCCAGCACATAAGAGTTGCAATTCAAGTTCAAGGTTGAACTATTTGTAGAAGTTGAACTTCCAAATGAATTCAATAAAATATTTTTTGTCCAGAAATCCGCTCCATTCACAGTAACACTCGCTCCTGTTAAAAGATTCATCGCCCCTCTGGTAATCACCTTATCACTATCGAAAGAAGCCGTTGACTGTGCACCAGCCACGATTCCTTCATCATAATTATAATCGGTCTGTGAACCACCGGCATACACATTTCCGATAAATCCAACATTTGCCTGACCTTCAATCGTCAACTGATCATCGCTGATGGAAATATAATTTTTCAATTGATCGTAAGTATCTTCTCCCTCAAAACGGTAATCCGGTACATTGATAACAATATCCGTCTGAATATCGGTTTGATATCCCTGCTCATCTTTGTAAGATACTTTAATTCCTTTTAACGTAAGCCAGCGCTTTCCTGAACTTTTATCACGATAAAAGAAATAGTTGATAATATCACTCGTGACCACCGTATTTTTTCGCGTGATCATCGATTGCAGTAAACTTGCGGAAAAATAATTATTGGATCCGGTCGATACAAACGGATCTCCTGTCTCATCCAAAGAATCCGAGTTATATTCCGTCGGTATCAATGTAAAATCAATCTTTGAATCTTTTTTATATGTGTTATCGATATATGTCTTGTAATTATCTTTGGTAAAATTATTACGGTTTTTAATTCCATATATAATACCGGATAAATACAATTTTGAGTAAACATCCTGCAATTCTCCACTGGCTGCATTATAACTATCCAAGGTTTCCATGTAAGCAACTTCATTACTCACACCGGCAACCTCTTCAATACCACTTCGAATCTCTGCAACGATCGCCTCTGTTTCATAGTAATTATCCGTACCCTGCTGATCAACAACAACCGATACAAAATAATTTGTAGCCAGAGATAATACTGTCGCTCCAATGATTGCCGTAGCCATAACGCCGATAACAACCATCACAAATGCAGAACCTCTGTCATCTTCATTCGCCTTATGCAGTTTTTCATTGAATTTCTTTATCCATTTCTTTATCATATGAAAAACCTCCAATCATTTACTCGCTAATTGTCGTATTCATAACGGCAAGTGGCTCATTACTTCCTTTTTCATACACACTGACTTCAATGGCTCCAATTCGTTTTTTCGTCTTCTTCGAAATAAAATCTGCAGTAGATCCATCGTCTTCTTTTGCTGTTAATATTGTGTCTGTATTTCCATTAAAGAAATAGTTACACTTTAATGCAAGCGGATCCGAATCCGTTGACAATAAAAACTTATAATTGTTTACACGATCCGGGCACTCTGTTGTCGTCAGTCCGCAAAGATAATAGTGGATATTTTTAATATCTTCCTCTGAAATCCCTGTACCAAATGTAACCTTTACTCTGTCATTATCATAGCCGCTCCTTAAGTTATAGAATACATAAATATTTTTTAATGATTCCCTTTTTACTTCTGAAATTTCCAGCGGAGCCTCATACACACCATTTTCAATATTAGGAGATATGTTCGCGCCATTCAATTCATAAAGATAAGACACTTTTACCTTGTATATATCCGGATTTCCATCTTTATATTCAAGATGAATCGCAAGTCTTCGATCTAATTTATCTTTGATCAGATTATATTTTGTAAAAAAAGTGTTAGAATCTGTCGCCTCATTTGTCAGAAAATAACTGATTGCCCGATCCAATTGATCCTCTTCTTTTGCAACAACACTTTCTTTTCCATAAATCCGGTTTGGATTTGGAATCTCATAATCATTAAACTCGGAAGTAATTGCCTCATTTGTATCTTTCGTCACCGTATTGGAATCATATCCTGTATCATACGTTTTTCCATCTGACGTCGTATGATTCGTGTATGTAATATGAACTTTCGCTTCATAATCATATCCATTCAATTGAACTTTTTTCGTCAAATCCGTATACGTAAACTTGGTCGGATCAGACGGATCCGGAACAACAGTCCAGCTTGCCGCATCTACTGCCCCACTGCTGGCGATATTCTCAATCTGTTCAAAATTGTCATAAGAATTTAATTCATCCAAAACATTTTCCGCCACAACCGTCGCTGACTGCTTGTCACGTCCATCGGCTGTACGAAGTCCGGAATAAGTAAAGTAGTTAATAATAGGCAGCGTTACCAGTGCCAGTATCGCCACTGCCAATATCACCTCAATCAAAGAGAAACCTTGATCATTCTGTCGTAACTCATGTAAGCACATAATAACACCACCTTTCTTTTTCTTCTTACTTAACCGCACCAAATACGTTGTTTACACCATAGGCAAACCCTGTCGTATCCGGTTCTTTGTAAGCAACACCATTACCAAGCATCGCATAGAAGTTTACAACGATTGTACCTGATAATTTTCCTGTGCTCTTATCAAACTGAATATTTACATCTCCGACAGACATTTTTTCATCATTTTCTGTGATCCAGTCCAGACAGTTATAAATCTGTTTTGTTGTACCGGACAACTCCACCGTATAAGAAGCTACGCTTCCTACCATCTGTTCCATATCTACAACAGTGATCTCTGACATCGTATCCTTTTCTGAATCTGCCTGTGCCTGTGCTTTATCTCCATCTGAAGTAAGCACATTTCCTTTATAATAGAACGGAGATTCTGTACCCGGTGTGATGCTTGTAACATCTACCTCTGTATTGATCATCATACGATACAGAAGATATACCGATTTCTGCTGTGTCATCTTAACCGGGAAAGAATTAATATAATCCTTAATTTCATCATTATACAAGGATGTAAAAATCTCTAAGTTCTTAACATCGCTCTTCAATGCTTCCAATTCTTTGATATGCTTTTCTGCGGTCTCTGTCTTCACCTGATATTCGGAAGCAGAATCCATATTTGGCTGGAATCCGAGGAAGTACGCCAAAACCAAAAGCAGCACTGCACCTGCCAACAAAATTACACGCATTTGAGTTAAAGTAAGTTTACCGCCCATGTTATTTCGCCTCCTCATCGCCTAATGTCAATTCATCACCAAAGAAATCAATTTCATTCGAATCACGTGATTCACGGAATGACAGATAATCAAAGGAAATGGTGTATTTGTACTGCTGTTTCTTGGTAACTCCATCCTCATCCTTTACGATGGAACTTGAAATCTTAACATTTTTGATACTTGTGATCAAGTTCAAACGAATTACCAATGCGGATACCGATGAAAGTTTTTTATCTGTTGATATACAACTGATCGTACCGCCTGAATTTGTAGTGTTTACTGCACTGATCACAAAATCTTTCGGACAAGTTTCTTTTACCTGTTCCAGAATTGCATGAAGTTTATTGTTATTCGTATCCGTGATACCTTCCATCTTCATATAAGTAAGGATACGTTTCATATCGTTCTGCAAACTGTCATACTGTGCCTGTACCGGCTGCAGGGAACGTTCTTTCTGTGCTGTCGATTCATAAGAACCCTTCGCCGTCCCCAGTGAGATCATAGAAATCATAATCATCACAATACTGACCAAAATAGAGGCAGCAAACACAGCCGCAATACCCTTGATAGATTCTCTGGTTGCCGTCTTATTCTTAATATCTTCCGGGATAAAGTTTACCGGACTGTATACCGCACCAAAGCATCCAACATACTGGAGGATGTTTACATTCACTTCAATCTGACGATTAAACTGAACCCCCTGCAATTCACTCGGTGTACGTGTCGGAATCCCAAGTTCATTTGCCATCAATTCGTGAATACCGGCAATTTTTGCGCCGTCACCGGTTACGATAATACCTTTTACCGGCTCCTCACGATATCTTGAATTATAATATTCAATGACACGATAGATGTTTCCGATCAAAGAAGAAGCACTCTGTGTCAGCTCAATACGTTTCTGCATGGACAGATCATTCTGAGGATTTGCCGCATTTAAGTTATACAAAAGCACTCTCTGTGTCATAATGATCTTAAATGCTTTATCATATTCCGGAGCCCGGAATGCCGGCTCATTCATCACTGCTTCTACAATTGTAGAGGCACCATACGGAATCGTCCTCTGCAGAAGAAGTTTATCTTGGCTCATGATATTGATCAATGTCGCATCACGGTTGATCTGAACCGCCATCTCTACACCTTCATTGACCTGACGTTTCATGATCTGGAATATACCATTACCATCCACTTCAATTGCCATTACATTAAAGTCACAGCCTTCAGCCAATGCATAGTAGGAACGAACTAAGTCAATCGGAGCAGCATAAACAAGAAGGTCGAGTACATCCTGTGGAGCCTCTTCTTTCCCTTCTTCTCCTTCTTTCTTCTTACCTATATTAAAGTTAAGTTTAAGTTCCTTTTTTTTCTTCTTTTTCTTGGTATCGTCCGTAATTTCCGGTTCCTGCTCCTTTGCTTTCTCCGAACCGTCTGTTACCTTTTCTCCTTCTTCTGCAGTACGACTGCCACCCTGTTTTACATAAGAAAAGATATAACGATCTTTATCCATCGGGAAAAGATCTCCTACTTTTGCATCAACGATCCCCTGAATCTTACTGTCTTTTACAAGTGGAATCGTCGTCTCACGGTTTGCAATCTTGGATGATGACAGTGAAAAGATTACATCTTTTGTCGTAATTCCTTTTTCCTGGCATGCTTGTTTGATACGACGACTGACGTCCATGATGTTTTTTACTTCGCCATCTTCTACTGCTCCCTGCGGAGTCGGCACACGAACACAGCCATATACAGTAGGGTTGTCTGGTGTGTTATCCATATGTACAATTCGAATCGTCTCAGTTCCTACACGAACCACTACTACCTTCTTAGCCATAATAACCTCCTTTATCCTACGGTAAAACTACCGCAAGCAGTGTGGCTTTCTCACTTCCACACTGTCTTTATTACTTTTCCCATATGTTGTTATGTTGATGAACATTTCACCACTACACATCTATGGATTACACTACTTTCTCCTCTTTCCTCCATCACAACAAGGAAAAAGCACTGGAATCCATAAACCGCAAAAAGCCCCCTGTTACATTAACCCTACATACCAGTCAAAAAAGACATTTCCCCATAACATAGCAATAAAAATACCAATTGAAAGATATGGTCCCATCGCAAATCGATCTTTCTTTTTCGTAATAGCAATGATAATACATTGAATCACCGATCCAACCACACACCCTATCACCAGCGCCAGCATAATATTCTGCCAGCCCATCATCAGCCCTGCCACAGCCATCAATTTAATATCGCCGCCGCCAATTCCTTTTCCGCGGGTAATAATCAAACATAATAGCAGAAAAAGGCTTGCCGCAAAGAAACCGATAACATAATGAGCCCAATTTTCATAATCATAAATCGTATGAATGACACCAAGGCACAAGATAAAAGCGTTGATACCTACCGGAATTTCCATAGTCCGAAAATCAATCACGCTGATAACCAGTAACGCAGATACGAAAAAGCAGTATAATACGCTTTCCACGTTTATACCGTTTACTGCAAACAAGATAATATATAAAAGTCCGTTCGTAAATTCAATTACCGGATATTGTACGGACAACTTTGTCCCGCAGTATCTACACTTTCCTTTCAAAAAAAGGAAACTGAAAAGCGGGAACAAATCATACCATTTTAACTGGTGTCCGCATTTCATACAATGAGAACCCACCGTGACAATACTTTCTTTTTTCGGAATGCGGTAAATGCAGACATTCAAGAAACTGCCAATTACGATTCCGTATAAAAAGACAAATATGTAAATAATAAATGTTGGTAATGTCATAGTGGGTTCTCCTTATTCCTTTTTAGAATTTCTTATTCAAGGAATTACTGTCCATTGCTTACGCTAAGTGCTTTTGGCTTTCCATTATCATCTTTAGTATACTTGCAATCTGCTGCATCAGTTACAGTTGTACCAGTTGCTGCAACGTATGCTCTTACACTACTTGCTGTAGCTCCACCGATTGTATACTGAACAGTCAATGTACCAGATTTGCCAGCAGAACTTACCATAGTTGTTTTAGAAATATCTCCCAACTGTTGATAAACTGCGCCTTCAAGTCCAGAAGCTCCACTTGTAACACCAGAAATATTAAGTGTACCTGAGCCACTGATAGATGGATCATTTGCAATTGCAGTAGATACACCGCTTACAAGTGAATCCAATGTAGCCAGATCCTTTGACTCTCTAGATTTCTCCAGGTTAGGGATAACCGCCAATGCTACAACTCCTACTAAGATTGCCATGATAGCGATAACGATGATCAACTCTACAAGAGAGAAACCTTCATTTGAACCGCTAAGATACTTTTGAATTCTTTTCTTCATAATTCCATTCTCCTTTTTGTTTTATTTTGGCAAACTCTCTGTTGCCGTTTTCTTTATTCTACCACATGCGAACAAAATCTGCAAGTATTTTTTTAAAATATATCAATTTAATATTTACGTAATATTTATAAAAAATTCACATTTGACTTTTTCCCTTTTTTGGCTTATGATTAAAGATAAAAACACAAAGGAGATATTGGATTATGAAATATTCTTTTAAAAAACTACTTACATTACATTATAGATTGATTTTGTGTCTTCTTATTTTTTTACAAACGCTTGCTTTAATTTTTACTTTTTCCACCAAACGAGAAGGCTTTCATTCAGATGAAAACTGGAGTTATGGTTATGCCAATTCTTTTTTTCAGTCAAATATCTATATTGACAATAACAAAAAAAGCATAAATACGGATAAATGGGAAGATTCCTCTATTTTAAGGGATTATATTGAAGTACAAAACGGTGAAAGATTCCGCTTCGACTCCGTTTTTGACAATATGTCGGAAGACTTCAGTCCTCCTTTGCATAGTTTGATTTTGCATGGGATTTGTTCCTTCTTTCCAGAATCCTTTTCCTGGTGGTATGGCTTTTCCATTAACATTGTAGCCTTTATTCTATCTATTTGGCTACTCTTTTTTGTAAGTAAAAATTTATTCAATTCTATATACGTTTCCCTTTTAACCTGCTTTTTTTATGGTTTTTCAAGTGCTGCATTAAATTGTTTTATCTATATACGAACATACAGTATCCTTACCTGTTTTTCATTAGCTTTAATTTATCTCGTCACAATTTTTCTCAAAAGCAAAACCATATCGCTAAAAGTTTCTTTCCTTATATATCTTATTAGCATACTCGGATTTTTAAGCCATTATTTCTTCTATGCATTTGCATTTTCGCTATCTCTCGCCTTTATCGTGAACTTAGCCGCACGTAAAAAAATCAAACATATTCTTGTCTTTTCATTCTCTATGCTACTTGCCGTCCTTTCTTCTCTTGTCATATTCCCATCCACCATTCATATGGTTTTAAAGGGACAATCTCTATACGCTCAACACATGCCACTACTATGGGAAATGAAATACTGTATCAATTTATGTTTTTTAGAAACTTTGGGGATCCTTCCTGTGTATCCTTCATCTGTAACTTGGTGCATCCTTAAATTTGCCTGCATTTTTATGTCTATTATCTTAAGTGGTTTTCTCTTTCTCTTCCGTAAAGAACCTTGGTTTAAAAAATTTATTGAACATATCAAAGCAAAGTTAAACAATTTTTTTATTCATTTTCCAGCTAAAATAAAAAACATGTTTAAATCTTTTTGGGGATGCTTGCTATTTTCTTTTTGTTTTACACTTGTTATAGTTGCCAAAATTAGCAATGTTTACGTTATGAGCATATATACAGATCGATATCTTTTTTTTATAATTCCAGTTTTTATTCTTTGTGTGATTAAGGTTATATATACTCTATTGCAGTATTTTTTCAAGCAGCGCAAGAAATTTATCCTTCCACTCCTAAGCCTAGTCTTAATGTTAAGTCTTATATTAGTTCAGTCCAAAGGATTAACACACTACTATTTTAAACGCAACACTAATACTCCTACCCTAACATCTTTAACAAAAGATGCTAATGTGATTGTCACCTTAAAATCTGATTGGCACTACGTATGCTACACAACTTTATTACGAAACAGTAGACAAATCTTTGTATGCCAGCCTGATTCAGAAAAGGGATTGGATTATATGAAACCTTCTCTGGAACAAATAAACAACACACTGCCTGTGTATTTAGTTATGGAAGAGGCCTCTTTATCCGGGAAGAAACAAAGTTCCGGAACCATCAAAATGGAAAACTTCAATAACGAAGCCGGCAAAATATTTACCTCTGGTTATACAGAAAAAGATTTAGTCAACTTTTTCTCTTCCTGTAGTTGGTGTACATCAGTTAAAAAAATGCAAGAAGAAACTAGTTTTCAAGGAAAGTTAATTGTATATCAATTGCGTTAGTTTCCCCCTTCGTCTTCTCTTTTTCTTTTGACTATTGTTGGTCAAAATACGCTTTTCCTTTATCCGGCTTAAAGTATGTTCTTATATAACCATCTGTTGATGCGATAACAAATTCATTGGTGCTTTCCAAATAATATACGTCATCCTTATCTTCTGCCTCTAATTTATGTAATGACAAAGGATTTGTAACCACCGCAGCGGCAGCCTGTTCATACGCCTTTGCATCGGTAAATCCCATCTCTTTTCCATGTTTTTCAAAATGCTCATTTAACAGTTTATCATTGCGAAATGTAATCGGCTTAGGTGTTTGCATCGGTGCCTGCGACGAAGTTGGTGCAATTGGCTGCGACGTTTGCACCGGTACTAGCGTCGGTGTCGGTGTAAACGCATCTGACTGTCTTCTGTTTTTTACAACGACAATACAAGCATATTTTTTTCCTTGATACTTTGCCGTTATTTTTGCTTTTCCTGAATGAAGTGCACGAATTACTCCCTTTCGGTCAACAGAAACCTTTTTCCTATTTCCGCTTACCCATTTTATCTTCTTTTTAATCTTCTTTTTAACATTCTTTTTGTTTCTTATTAAAGATAGTTTCTTTGTTTGTCCAACATTTAATGTTATTTTTGTCCTATTTAGGTATATCTTATCTTTTGCCTCTGTTTGAAGCGGTAAAAGAG
>PPYE01432581.1_pt1 | contig 46778 bp, 37 predicted proteins | sample 1559881 | NCBI WGS metagenome assembly PPYE01 (sample SAMN08240022, study PRJNA423297) | Human gut metagenome, whole genome shotgun sequencing project.
AAAGATACCTCCTTTTGGTGTCTAGTATTATGGTACATCTGTTTATAAATCGTGTCCACTTATTTAATATAGATCCAGGCAGGACGGGTAATATATTATTTGCGTACGCCTTTGGGCATGGCGTGCATTGTTTTTGCAGGACTGTTGTTATTAGAATTGCCCGTGTTGTTCAATAAAAAGAAGGAGGGGATGGAAAATGGAAAATGAATCAGAAAACAAGAAGAATAAGAGAATACATTTTTTGCCTCTTCGTGTGTATGTGATGTATTTATTTGTCTGCACACTGCTTTTTACAGGTGTGAGTTTTTCAAAATATGTTTCTGCGGGAGACGATGAGGATGACGCTCGTGTGGCGGCAGGAAATGTAGAAGTGGATTATGATGGTCCTACGACATTTTTTTTTGATCGCCCCTCAGATGATGGCATGTTAATAGAAAACTTCGACTTTTATGTGTCCAATACAGGGGCAGAGGTGGCAATCAAGTATGATATCGAAGTGACATTGGATGCTCCTTTGCCTGAAGGAGCGACGATAAATCTGGATGGAGAGGAGTTTTCCGGCGGCAGTGACAATACCTATCTGTTTGCGGATGCTGGAACATTCAGCGCAGGGGAGGATGAAGAAAATCCTCATACATTGACAATACAGGCGGATTATCTGCAAGTGCCACAAGGAACAGATTTCCAAAGCCCTGTGTATATTGACATTATTGCAGAACAAATTGATTAAAAGGAGGAAAGACAATGAAAAAATTTATTTTTCCAATAAATTTGGGAGCTGCTTTTCCATTCCTTTTGATTACGGTCATATATACTGTGCCGTTTACACCTACAATCAGCAAATATATTTGGACAGATAGCATACAGCAGGACTTACAGATTGTGAATCCGGAACAAGAGATTACCAGTATCATCATTCCAGATGATGGTACACCGGGAACAGAAGGTGGCATAGGCGGTTCCGACGGCGGCACAGGCGGCTCCGACAGCGGCACAGGCGGCTCTGATAGCGGCAGTACAGATGGTTCTGACAGTGGCAGCACAGGCGGTTCCGATAGCGGCAATACAGATGGTTCCGACAGTGGCAGCACAGGCGGTTCCGACGGCGGCAGCACAGATGGTTCCGACAGCGGCAGTACAGGCGGCTCCGACAGCGGCAGTGCAGGCGGCTCTGACAGCGGCAGTACAGGCGGCTCCGACAGTGGCAGTACAGGCGGCTCCGACAGCGGCAGCACAGATGGTTCCGACAGCGGCAGTACAGGCGGCTCCGACAGTGGCAGTACAGGCGGCTCCGACAGCGGCAGTGCAGGCGGTTCCGACAGCGGCAGTGCAGGCGGCTCTGACAGCGGCAGTACAGGCGGTTCCGACAGCGGCAGTACAGGCGGTTCCGACAGCGGCAGTACCAGCAGTTCTGGTGGCTCCTCTGAGGCATAACGGAAAGGCTATGGGAGAAAATATGAAGAAATTACTGATTTTGGTTTTTGCGGTCATATTTGTCTATAGCGGATGGCGGGTTTATGTGTATCAAAGTGAAGCGGAAAGAAGTATGGAAATCTATTCCCAATTGGAAGCATATGCCCATGTTTCGACGGATGAAAAAGGGGAAACAGAACTGCCGCAGGTGGATTTTGCTGCTCTTGGCGATGTGAATGAAGATATTGTGGCATGGCTTTATGGTGAAGGCACTGTGCTGAATTATCCTGTTGTAAAGGGAGAGGACAACTCCTATTACCTCAGCCATTTATTTGATGGCTCAGACAATGCCAGCGGATGCCTGTTTTTAGACAGCCGAAACAGCAGTGATTTTTCCGATGACAACACAATCATTTATGGACATAATATGAAAAATGGCACCATGTTTGCCTTCATAAATCAATATCAGGAACAATCTTATTATGATCAACATCCATCTATGTTTTTGTTGACACCTAACGGCAATTTTGAAGTGCATTTATTTGCGGGGTTTTTGGAAGATGTCAACGGAAATGCGTGGCAGAGAGCATTTCAGAATGAAAATGAAAAAATAAAGTGGCTGGAAGAAGCACGAAATGCCTCAACATTTGTAAGTGATACGATTCCTTCAAAAGAAGATAAAATCGTCACATTTTCAACTTGCAGCAATGCAAGCGAGGATGTGCGGTATGTGCTGATGGGCGTTTTAAAAGATGTTTCAAAGTAACGTCTTATCAAGTATAGAACAGGCGAATTTGCTGAAAACCGGTACATTGCTGAACGAAAAAATGACAAGGCCAAATCAACACACCATAAAAAAGCGATATCATGTAAAAATGATGTCGTTTTTTTATGATTTTGTTACTCTGTGCATAATTATGAACGGCGTTTGAAACCCTTCAGATTTTGGCATATAATGGAAATAGACATACTGTGCGAAAAGATATGGAGAAAGGAGAAAATCCCATGAAAGAGTATTTATCCACGCGGGAAGCGGCGGCAAAATGGGGTGTATCGGAACGGCGAGTGAATCAGTATTGTGCCGAGGGACGTATCCCTGGTGCCAAGCGTTTTGGTTCTTCATGGGCAATTCCGGATTCAGCGGAAAAGCCTGGCGACCCAAGAAAAAATAAAAGTCAAGCACCATCGGTGAAGCCGTCGAAAAAAGAAAAATTGTATTCAGACTTTATGCCGTTGATGAGCACGGCCTTTGAGCCGGGGAAATGTAAGGAAACCATTGCCAAAATTCCCGCAGGACCCAAAAAAGAGATTGCCCTTGCGGAATACTGCTATTTCAGCGGGCAGGCGGAAAAAGCCATGCGAAAGGCAGAGCTGTACCTGACCCATCCAGAAGCGTCTTGCCGACTTTCTGCTTGTTTGATCTATGCTTATGCGTGCCTGACGATGGGGCAGATCACCCATGCCCGGTATGCATTGAATGAGATCAGAAAAACATTGTCTGCCGGCGCGGAACATACACCGCATATCCGAGCCATTGAAGCCTTTGTTGCATCGGCTTCCGCAGTATTGCTCCATCTGCCTTTGCCGGAGGAAATGCCGCCTATACAGAAGGTGCTGCCGATGCTGCCTTCTGGACTGCGTGCCTTTGCCCTGTATGTGCTGGCACACTATCTCTATCTAAAAGAGGATTATAGCCGGAGTGTGGGCATTGTGGAGGCAATCCTTGCCATGGGTGGGGAGGAATATCCCATCCCTGCCATTTATCTGCATCTGGTGGCGGTCATGGACTATATGAGCCTGCGTGAACGGGAAAAGGCACAGTATCATATGCTGGCAGCATGGGAAAAAGCCAAGCCGGATGACCTTATCGAGGGATTGGGGGAACATCATGGACTTTTGGGTGGTATGCTGGAGGCGGTGATTAAACCAAAATGGCCGGAAGATTTTAAACGGATCATCGATATCACATATCGTTTCTCTTCGGGATGGCGTAGAGTTCATAACCCGATCACTGGCCATGATGTGGCAGACGATTTGAGCACCACGGAGTTTACTGTGGCAATGCTTACTGCCCGTGGATGGACACAACAGGAAATTGCGGAACATATGAATATTTCGGTAAATACGGTGAAAAGCCATCTTGCTCAGGTAAAGAAAAAACTGAACGTCAAGAATCGAAAAGACTTGAAAAAATATATGCTTTTATAAAGGAAATGCCTGCGGAAACAGCCGTGAGCATCACCTATTTTCGGGGGTCAAATGGGTGATAGATTTCAAGAATATTTTTTAGTATAATATAAGTATTGGCAAATGCGTTGCGCGAGAAAGGGCAGTGATTTCATTCAGAAAAATAACTTCTGTCCAGAAAAAGGGGGCGGAATGGATTTGTGTTGATAGAAAACGAGCAAAAGGGAAAAAAGAGGGAGGAGAAAGCCATGAGAAAACGAATTTTCGCGGCGTTTGTCTGCCTGTGCATGTTGATGGCGTTAGTGCCGTCCATGGCGTATGCAAACGATACGGTTTACACAGGTGGGCTGTGTGAACACCACACCCAGCATGACGGCGCTTGCGGCTACACCGAGGGGACAGCAGAAATTCCATGTTCCCATGAACACAACGAGAGCTGTGGCGGACTGAGCGATCCGGCTGCCTGCAATCACACCCACAACGAAGCCTGCGGCTATGTCCCCGCCACAGAGGGAACGCCCTGCACCTTTGTTTGTGAAGTCTGCAACCCGCAGGACAGCGGAAACCCGGCAACTCCGTCCGACGCACAGCCGGAAGAATGTACCTGTGAAACTCTCTGCACCGGGGAAGAAATCAATGGGGATTGCCCCGTCTGCTCTGCGGGGGGTGCCGAACTGGACAAGGTTTGCGTGGGTGCAGCTCCTATGCTGCCCGTCACGGCGCTGGCGGCGGGAAACGATAGGCCTCATAGTCTGTATGTGGGTAACACAAATTTTGCGAGTACAATATATCCTGATAACGCTGCCTATTGGACATCCAGCGACGGTGGGACAAATTGGACCTCACAACTGGAGAAACCAACGGGAGATAGCTACATACACTACAACGGCCAAGGAACCCTGACGCTGCACAATGCGAACATTCAGGGACAATACGATTCCTCAAACAGATACTCTGGTTACGGGATTTACGCAGTAGGCGCGCCAGGCGACGCCGTTTCACTGACAATCCAGTTGGAGGGGACGAACACAGTTTCCGGATGGTCTGGAATCTTCGTGCACGCGGTCGATGGAGCCGCTTCGCTGTCAATCAGCGGTACCGGCAGTCTGGCCACAGAAGGAACAGGTGGCATCAGCTTCTCTGGAATTGTAGTACAAGGCAACGGCGGCAAAGCGGAACTAACCATCAATAATGTTGATGTGACTGCCACAAACACAAGCGATTCTGCACAGGGAATCCTGCTGCAGTCTGCCGATAGTTCCCCGGCAACCCTTACCGTAAACGGCGGGGAATTGACCGCCAGCGGACAGAAAGCTGGAATTAAATATGTTTTTGGCAGTAGCGGGACCGGCGGCGGCACACCCACAGTGACCGTCAGCAACAACGCCATCGTGCGAGCCAATGGCGGGATCAGCGATGATTCCAGCACTGACATTCAGATCGGCGCGGACAGCAACGAAAGCAACGGCGGTATCGTCTGGAATGGCAAAGACGGTACTGTGTACGGCGATGTGACCTTGCAGGAGGATTTGAAGATTGGCGAGGGCGAGAGCCTGACGCTGGATGACGGTGCAAGCCTGAACGCTGGAAATCATAATGTGATCGTGGACGGCGGAACGCTGGACGAAAGCATTGCAAATAGTTTGGGCGACAGTGTGAAGTATGCGCCCACCATCGTCACCCCGCCCGCAGATAAATCTGTGACCGAGGGCGAAACTGCTACCTTTACCGTGAACGCAACTGGCACCGAGCCATTGTCCTATCAGTGGCAGCAAAGCACCGATAACGGAAGCAGCTGGACGGATATTACAGGCGAAACCAACGCCACCTATACCATTGCGACTACCACAACGGACATGAGCGGCACTCAATACCATTGTGTTGTGAAAAACAGTGTAAAAGAAGTGACAAGCACCGCCGCCACATTGACCGTTAATGCCATTCCTACTTATACAATTACGGTAAAAAATGATGGTCATGGTACAGCATCTGCAACACCGCCTTCTGCGAAGGCAGGCGAAAAAATTACATTAACTGCAACTCCTAATAGCGGCTATCGTTTTGCAGGCTGGACTTCTTCTGATAATATCACCTTTGCAAATGCAGGCAGCGCACAGACCACCTTTACCATGCTGGATAGAAATGTAACGGTTACGGCAAACTGGAAAAAGAAATCCTCCGGCGGTTCTGTATTCTTCTGGGATCTGAAATTCGACACCAACGGCGGCAGTGATATCGACACCGTCACCGAATGGGAATACAGCACCATTGATCTGGACGAATATGTTCCCGAAAAAGAAGGATATAAATTCGTAGGCTGGTATGCCGATGAAGATTTGACAAAGAAAATCGACGAAGTATACCTGACACAAGACACCACCGTTTACGCAAAATGGGAAAAAATAGAGGAAGAAGTTTCGGAAGAACCAGATGAAACAGAAGAAATCAAAGAACCTGAGACCATTTCTTTCTTGGACGTGAAGGAAAGCGATTGGTTCTATGAAGCTGTTTCCTATGCGGTGGAAAATGGTTTGATGAGTGGTATGAGCGAAGATATTTTCGCACCAAATACTCCTCTGACCAGAGAAATGCTGGCTGTTGTCCTGTATAACGTGGAAGGACAGCCGGAAAACACAGAAGCCAATGCTTTTACAGATGTGAAAGCCGATATGTGGTACACAGACGCTATCCTTTGGGCAAATGCGAACGGCATTGTAGCAGGCTATGATAATGGCGCTTATGGCGTGGGCGATTTCATCACCAGAGAACAGTTTGCCACTATTTTGTATCGCTATGCCCAGTTCAAAGGCTATGACACCACCCAAGGCGGCATGGCAGTGAGAGAATTTTCTGATTATGAAAATATTTCTGACTATGCAAGACCTGCCATGGCTTGGGCAGTGAACGCAGGCGTTATGGGCGGCATGGATGACGGCACACTGATGCCACAGGGTAAAGCCACCAGAGCCGAAGCGGCTACCATGCTTATGAATTTCTGCGAGAATATGGTGGAAAAATAAAATTCATTTCAAAAAATATTTTAGGCAGTGAGATTTCTCACTGCCTTTTTATGTTATCCCCATATTCGTCAGGTGTTTTTGCGCAAAAAAAACAGGAAGCATCCAGACTTCCTGTTTTCAGAGGGCATGTTGTCCCGTATACAGCCACGCAAGCAGGCTGCGCAGAGGGCGGAACAGTACCAGACAGACAACGAAATTGCCGACGCAGTGGGTCACGTCAAAGAGCAGACCTGATGTCCAGTAAGCAATGGCAGCGCCGATACCGCCGGCAGCAAGATAAGGCAGGGCGCAGAGGGCGCCGAAAGCCAGACCGAAGAACCCCGAAAGGATGCTCCAGAAAAGGATAGAGCTGTTATTTCGGAAAATATGTGCCAGCAGCGCCAGTATGCTCCAGATGTAGAGATAGCTGAACCACCATATCCCAAAGCCGTAGCAGAAGCCTTCCAGCAGCACAAAGGCGTATATGACCAGAAAAACCTTTCTGCCGCAGGTCAGGGTGTAGAGGATGATGAGCAGGCTCACCACTTCGATATTGGGCAGGATTGCCAGAAAGACTTGTCCCAGAAACAGTATGGCGGTCAAAAGGCCAAGAATTGTCAATTGGCGGATATTCTGCTTTGCCAAATCAATAGCCTTCTTTCAGAGTCAGCTCAAAGATATCCTGATCCTGTATAGGAGTCTGGTCAGCGCCTGTGTTGACCATTTCACCTGATTTAGTAATACACCACCACTGTTCTTTGCTTTCGTCTGCGGTTTCGCCGTCAACGGTGGTGATGAACATGCCGTAAGGCCCGTCAGTACCCTCTGCAAGACCTTGCTCTGTCAATGCTTCTCCCAGATATTCCGCGTCCGTGTCATAGGAAAATGTGCTTTTACTGCTGTCACTATGAATGACAGAAATGGTGATCTTTTTTTCGCCGACAGTAGTATCTGGTCTGGTCTGGAAGAAAACGATCACTGCCAGAATACAGCAAATCGCCAGAATTATGCCGGCAAGTCTTGTTTGTTTTTTCTGCATCTTGACCTCCTATGGTTTTTTATTTTTATCTTAGAATGGGCGGATTTTTTTGTCAAGGCACTTTGTCGGTATAGCAAGAGGAAAAGCCGGAGAGGGGGCAACTGGAGCCCATATAGGCAGAAAATTGTATTTTTTTGGAAAATGTTAAGGTGCCGTTAAGAAAAACATTGACAGGATTAGAAAAATTTAATACGCTGATAATGCCAATAATAAAAAATGTTATGAAGAAAAAGGAGGATTTTACCAATGAATGGTCTGCTGGAGAGAACGTTTCATCTTTCGAAGAACCATACCAATGTAAAAACGGAAGTTTTGGCAGGGATCACCACATTTATGACAATGGCCTACATCCTTGCGGTAAACCCGTCTATCCTGTCATCTGCGGGAATGGACAGCGGCGCGGTATTTACGGCAACGGCGCTGGCATCCTGTTTGGCAACACTGATGATGGCTGCATTTTCCAACTATCCCTTTGCATTGGCACCCGGCATGGGCTTGAACGCTTTTTTTGCTTATACAGTTGTAGGGCAGATGGGCTTCACCTGGCATGTGGCACTGGCAGCGGTATTTGTGGAAGGGATCATATTCATCGTGCTTTCCTTGACAAATGTGCGAGAAGCAATCTTTAACTGTATCCCCATGTCTCTGAAAGCCGGTATTACCTGCGGTATTGGTCTATTTATCGCTTTCATCGGTTTCCAGAATTCCAAACTGGTGGTGGACGGCTCCACACTGGTTGCGATTTATCCCTTCAAAGCGGCGCTGGCTGATGGCAGATTCTGGTCTGAAGGCATTGGTGCATTGCTGGCATTCGTTGGGATTATCCTGACTGTTGCTTTTATGATTAAAAAAGTACCTGGCGGTATTTTGCTGGGTATCCTGTGCACATGGCTGCTGGGCATCCTTTTGCAGGTAGCTGGTATTTATCAGCCCAATCCAGAACTGGGAATGTACTCTGTACTGCCTGATTTTTCCGGCGGTTTTGGCATCCCTTCTCTGAAACCTACATTGATGCAGATGGACTTCTCCGGCTTGCTTGGCTTGAATTTCATCACAGTTATGCTCTCTTTCCTGTTTGTTGACCTGTTTGATACCATGGGAACCCTCATCGGTGTTGCTTCCAAAGCGGATATGCTGGATGAACAAGGCAGACTGCCTCGTATCCGTGGCGCATTGATGGCCGACGCGGTTGGTACAAGCTTGGGTGCGGTTCTGGGTACATCTACTGTCAGCACCTATGTGGAAAGCTCCTCCGGCGTTATGGCAGGGGGCAGAACCGGTCTGACTTCCGTTGTAACTGGTCTGCTGTTTGCGGTTGCACTGTTCCTTTCTCCCATTTTCCTGGCGATTCCTTCTTTCGCGACAGCGCCTGCGCTGGTAGTCGTTGGGTTTATGATGATCACAACTGTGTTCCGCATCGATTTCGATGACATGAGCGAAGCCATTCCTGCTTTCGTTGCCATGATCGTGATGCCTTTCATGTATTCCATTTCCGAAGGCATTGCCCTGGGCGTGATCTCTTACGTGCTGATCCAGATTGTTTCTGGCAAAGTAAGAGAAAAGAAAGTACACTGGCTCATGTATGTACTGGCAATTGCATTTGTATTGAAATATCTTTTTGTATAAGAATATATCAAAGCCTTCTGTGAAAACAGAGGGCTTTTTTTATGGGCGGAACACCTTGGCATTTTCCTGTTATTTGTAGTATACTAATAAGATATGAAATCAGAGCAAGGAGAGGACGCCATGCTGGTGACGGCTATCATTCCGCAGAAAAAAGATCCTGCGAAACGAAATATTTTTATTGATGGGAAATTTGCTTTTTCCCTCATTGCACAGGATGTGCTGTATTTTAAACTGCGGGAAGGGGAGCCCATTCCACAGGAAACATTTGACATCATTCAGGATAATTTGATTTATATACAGGCACAGGATACAGCTCTGCATTATCTGGGCTATAAGATGCGGACGGAGGCGGAACTGCGGCGGAAGCTGACAGAAAAGGAATTTGCGCCTCAGGTCATTGAAAAGGTCATGGACTTTCTTTGCCGTTATGGATACTGTGACGACAAGGCCTATGCCAAAAGCTTTGTGAAAGAACGTCTGCGGCTGAAACCAAAGGGGGCTTATGCTCTGAAAATGGAACTGCGGCAGAAAGGCATTTCCGAGAAAATCGCCGAAGAAGTGCTGGCAGAAACAGATCTGAACGAAGCAGAAGATGCTGCCCGCTGGATACTGAAAAAAACGCGGGGCAATCTGGAATTGGATGAGAAAGAAAAACAACGGCTTTACGGCTTCTTGCAGCGGAAAGGCTACCGATGGGATACCATTCGGGAAGCTATGGCGCTTGTGGAAGCAGGGGAGGAATGAAAATGGGATTTTATTTTGCGGAAGTCCGTAAACTGCGGCGGGAACTGCAGGCGGCCTATGGAGCCGGTGAATATAAAAAAGCATTAATATTGGGGAAAAATATTTTACAGAAATATATGGAAAATGACGACGCCAACACCATGGAGTATGCGTCAGATATGCACAATCTGGGGGTTATTTTCGACACCATGGGTATGTACCCAAAGGCGGTGGAGTATTACAAAAAAGCGGCTGTGCTGAAACGGGACTGTTCCGGAGAAAGCCTTTCCTATGCGGATACGGTGAATAACCTTGCCATTGCTTACAACAACATGGGAGAAGGGGAAAAAGCCCGCAGATTCCATGGAGAGGTGCTGAAGATTCGGGAAGCGAAACTGGGAAAAGACCATCCTGATACCATTTACAGCCTATTCCACCTGGGCAATACGGAAGAAGATCTCCAGCAGTACGAAAAAGCCGTGGAATACCACCAGCAGGCTTTGGAGCGGGCAAGACGTTCTGCGGATTTTTCCAAAGAAGATATGGCGGACATTTTTGCCTCTCTGGGGTCAGCCTATGATGGCGGCGGCAATTACAGACGTTCCATTTCTTCTTATGAAAGGGCATTGGACTTTATGGAAAAAGCAGGGGTAGAGGAAAGCTTCTGCTATATGATCTGGACATTATCTCTGGCGGAGGTCTGCGAAAAAGCTGGCTGGAATGAATTGGCGGTGGAATACTGTGAAAAAGCTGTACAGATGCGCCGGAAGATGATGCAGGACAGCCATCTGGATTACATCAATAGTCTGAACAGTTTGGGCATATTGTGCTGTAAGGCAGGGATGTTTGAAAAGTCCTTGCAGTGCCATGAGGAAGTGCTGAAACTGGTACGGGAAGTATTGGGCGGCGATCACTTGTTTTACGCAGATACCCTCAACAACATGAGTGCTGATTACAGTGGCATGGGGCAGATGGAAAAGGCGCTGGAAGCCAATGCGGAAGCTTTGCGGCGGAAAGAAGCGGCTTTGGGAGAGTCCCACCCACAGGTGGCTGTATGCTACATGAGCAGAGGCAGACTTTATGAAAAAGTGGGACGGGACACAGACGCCCTTGCAGCTTACGAAAAAGCCCTGCTCATTCGTCGGGATACCGTAGGCAGAATGGACCCTTTGTATGCCGATACACTGGAACAGATTGCAGGACTTTTTACAGCCAAAGGTGCATATGAAGCGGCGGCAGAATACTTGCATGAAGCCCTGTACATCCGTAGAGAAGCAGAAACAGGCACAGACCGTGATTTGGTAGGCGGTTTGCAGCTTTTGGCGGATGTGAAGCAAAAAGCGGGGGAGGGTCAGGCGGCGGCAGCCCTTTGCCGGGAAGCCATAGAACTTCTGGAAAAGCATTTCAGCAAAAACCATCCTGAGTATGCCATTGGTTTGGCAAAACTGGGAGAGATTCTGGCAAGAGAGAAGCAGTATGATGAAGCCATTCAGATTTTGACAGAAAGCGCCGCCATCCAGAAAGAATTGCTGGATGAGGACAATCCGAGATATTTGAAAACACTGGAATATCTGGCAGAAGTTTGTGTGCGTAAAGGCGATTACGCCGTGGCAGTCCAGCATTATCTGGCCATCAATGACGCAAACTATGAGGAAACGGCGGAAGAAAAACAGCGGGCGGCGGAAACGTTGCTGGCTGTTGCCGTTTGTTATCTTGCCATGGGAAATGAGAAGAAGGCGGAGGCTTATCGGAAAGAAGCTATGGAAAAACTTAGCCGTGCCGGCGGCGGACTGACAGAGAAATTCGCAAAACGCCATCAGCAGTATGACATGCTGGCAAACAAAGGAAAATTGCCTTATGCAGGAGCGGAACGTCAGGCGAGAATGGAAGAAAGACGGCGGCTCCAGAAGGCCAAAGATCTTTTTACGGAAATGCTGGCACAGCGGGGAGAGCAGGCACAGTCTTTGGATAAAGAAGCGGTGCGCAATGCCATTTCTCTGGGAGATTTGCAGATGCGTACAGGCAATCGGGAACAGGCATTTTTCTGGTATCAGGCGGCAGAACAGGCGGCAGAAGGCATGGAATATGCACAGGCTTGTCGCAGATTAGGCGAATGGTACCTGACAGCGGGAGAATATCTAAAAGGTCTGCAAAAGCTTACCAATGCCAAGAATTACATCGAAGAATATGACAGTGTGAAAACAAAAGACTACTGCGAACTGCTGGCGGAAATCGGCGACTGCTATTTTGCCATGGGTGAAAAGGAAAAAGCGGTGGGCATGTATTTGCCTTATATACGGCTGTTCCGTGAACTCCAGCTGCCCAGAGGAAAACAGTATCAGCGCAGATTGGAGCGCACAGGCAGACTGCTGGCAGACAGCGGACGCCATAAAGATGCGGCGGAATGTTTCAGTGAATTGGCACTGGCAACCCGTATGATGGAAGGGGAAACAGAAAATTTTGCCCGTTTGCTTCTGAAAACAGCGGCTTCTCATATTGCCCAGGGAAATCAGAAAGAAGCGGTGACTCTTTTGGATCGCGCTTTGCTGTTGGGAACAGCCAAAGGCAGGGATACAGAAGCTTATGGCAAGCTTTGCGACCGCATCGGACGGATGTATGCCGCCAACGGCAGTCTAGAACGGGCGGAGGACTGCCTTTCCATCGCCTATGAAATGACAAGAAACGGCAAAAAATGCCTGACCAGAGATGGTCTTGCCGCACTTTTGTCCGTGCTGCGGAAACTGGGCCAGGAAGAGCGGTATTTTGCTGTAAAACAAGGCAAAAAATTGGAATAAAAGTGTTGACAGGCTGAAAACCCTGTGATACTATAATGAAGTATGTCAGCCGCATGGAGAGGTTCTGGAAAACCGAAGAAAGGCTTCGGTTACCGTATCCAGCGAGTAAATTGCGAGGAGGTGTTCACATGTACGCAATTATTGAAACTGGTGGTAAGCAGTACAAAGTAGCAGAAGGCGATATCATCACAGTAGAAAAACTGGGTGTTGAAGCAGGTCAGGAATATACTTTCGACAAAGTTCTGGTACTGGCGAAAGACGGCGATGTAAAAGTTGGCGCTCCCTACGTTGAAGGCGCAGCAGTTACAGCATCCGTAATCGGTGACGGCAAAGCGAAAAAAGTAGTCGTTTACAAATACAAACCCAAAAAAGGTTTCCACAAGAAAAACGGCCACAGACAGCCTTTCACAAAACTGCAGATTAAATCCATCTAATTATGATCAAGGCTAAGCTTTATCAGAAAGAGAATAAAATCTGTGCATTTGAGATTTCCGGTCACGCAGGCTATGCACCCCATGGGGAAGACATCGTCTGTGCGGCAGTTACCATACTTTCTCTCAATACGGTCAATGCCATAGAGCAGTTTACGGACGTGCCCTTTCAGGCAGAAGCCGATGAGAAAAAAGGCGGTTATCTCAAAGTCGTGTTCCCTTTAGAGGGAATGGAGGACGAACGGGTACAGCTGCTTTTGCAGACATTATGGCTCGGGTTGTCCGGCATTGAAACGGAATATAACAAGTATCTTACTTTGAAAATTGAGGAGGTGTAAGTATGTTCAGATTGAACCTTCAGTTCTTCGCGCACCACAAAGGCGGCGGTTCCACAAAGAACGGTCGTGACTCCAACGCTAAGAGATTGGGTGCAAAACGTGCAGACGGTCAGTTTGTACTGGCAGGCAATATTTTATACACACAGCGTGGTACTAAAATCCATCCCGGTGTGAACGTAGGCAAAGGCGGCAACGATACACTGTTCGCTCTGGTTGACGGTCGTGTAAAATATGAAAGAAAAGGCAGAGATAAAAAACAGGTTTCCGTATACCCTGTTGAAATCGCTGAATAAGAATGTTGAAGGCTTCAAATGATATCATTTGAAGCCTTTTTCGTGAAAAGCAAAACAGTTTGCTTCTGACGAAAGAGGTTTTGAAAGAAAGAGAAAGGATACGAGGTGAGAATATGTTTGTAGATAGAGTCAAGATTCATGTAAAAGGCGGCAACGGCGGCAATGGTATGGTTTCTTTCTTCCGTGCGAAATATATTACCCACGGCGGCCCTGATGGCGGCGACGGCGGCAGAGGCGGCGACGTTATTTTTGTAGGGGACGAAAGCATGGGTACCCTTATGGACTTCCGTTATAAGAGAATGTTCAAGGCTGGCAACGGTCAGGATGGCGGCAAACGCAACTGCTTCGGTAAAGACGGCGAAAGCGTTGTCATCAAAGTGCCTGTTGGTACTGTTATCCGTGAAGCGGAAAGCGGCAAGATCATGGCGGATATTACCAAACACGGGGAAGAAAAAATCCTGATTCACGGCGGTAAAGGCGGCAAGGGCAATCAGCACTTCGCAACACCCACCAGACAGGCACCCCGTTATGCAGAACCCGGCAGAGTGGCAAAAGAATATGACGTCATTCTGGAACTGAAACTTATCGCAGACGTTGGTTTGATTGGTTTCCCTAATGTTGGCAAATCTACACTGCTGTCCATGGTAACAAACGCAAACCCCAAAATCGCAAACTATCACTTTACCACACTGGCTCCCAATCTGGGCGTGGTAGAAGGCAGATACGGCGATTCCTTCGTACTGGCTGATATTCCCGGTCTGGTAGAAGGTGCCAGCGAAGGCGTTGGTCTGGGACATGCATTCCTGCGCCATGTAGAACGTACCAAAGTGTTTATCCATGTGGTAGACGCTGCCGGCGTAGAAGGTGACGACCCTGTGGAAAACGTGCGTAAGATCAATCAGGAACTAGAAGCATACAATCCTGAACTGATGAAACGCCCTCAGGTTATCGCGGCAAACAAAACAGACATTCCCGGTTCCGAGGAAAATGTGGAACGCCTGAAAGAAGCTTATGAAAAAGAAGGCTTCGAAGTATTCCCCATTTCCGCAGCAACCAACAAAGGTCTGGATGAACTGCTGACAAAAGTAGCGGAAATCCTGAAAAACTATCCCGAAGACATCGTATTTGAAGAAGAATATGAAGAATACGACGAAGTGGCAGTGGATCAGGAACCTTTCACCATCGAAATCGAGGACGAAGTGTATGTGGTAAGAGGTGTCGGCGTCGAAAAGATGATCGGTTACACCAATATCGATACAGAAAAGGGCTTCGCTTTCTTCCAGCGTTATCTGAAAGAAAAAGGCATCATCGAAGCTTTGGAGGAAAAAGGTATTCAGGAAGGCGATACCGTTCGTATCTACGATATGGAATTCGAATTCTGGAAATAATTCCCCAAAAAAAGAAAAACAAATGGAAGAAGCAACTTCCGCTTAAGAAAACATTGGTTTTTCGTTTCTTTGATTTCTTAAGGGGAAGTGCGACGGCTGTCTTCAGAAGAAAACATAACAGATTAAATATCAGGTAAAATAAGAAAGTGGAAATTCTCTGGTGACAAGGATTTCCGCTTTCTTTGTTTTCTTATGAAGATGCCCCTGATTCTGCAGAAGCGGTGGATTCTTCCGTTTTTGTTTCGGCGGAAATGTAATATTTCTGTGAATTTCTCGGAAAAGCCGATGTATTTTGGCTGATCCGATGGTATAATAACAAAATAAGCGGCGGTAAGCTGCCTTATTTGTATGTCAGAAAACAGTCCCATTCGGGGCATAGTATAGATTGAGGTAATGGAATGAACGAAAAAGCATTGCGTATTTTGGAATACGATAAAATCATAAATATGCTGGCAGGATTTGCCGTTTCTCCTATGGCAAAGGAAATGGCACACCACTTGCAGCCTTCTGTTTCCATGTCGGAAATCGTGCTGCGTCAGCAGGAAACCACCGAAGCGGTGAGCATGGTGCTGCGCAAAGGCAGCCCTTCCTTCGGCGGCTTTCGGGAAATCCGTCCCCAGCTGAAACGGGCGGAAATGGGCGGTACTCTGTCCATTCCCGAATTGATGCACATCGGGGAATTTCTCTATGTTTGCCGTAAGGCGAAGAATTACGCGAAAAATGAAAATAAGGCGGAAACTTATGAACGTCTGGACGAATATTTCGAACTGCTCACATTGATTCCCAATCTGGAAAATGAAATCACCAGATGTATTGTGTCTGAAACAGAAATTGCAGACGATGCTAGTTCAGGATTGAAAAGCGTCCGCAAGGAAATTAAGATTTCCAATGACAGGGTGAAAGACCATCTGAATGGGGTTATTTCTTCTTCCGCATATCGGAATATGCTTCAGGATTTTGTCATCACCATCCGAAATGACAGATACTGTGTGCCTGTCAAGAGCGAATACCGCAGTGTGTTCCCCGGTATGGTACATGACCAGTCCAATACTGGTTCTACTGTGTTCATGGAACCTTTGAGCGTGGTACAGCTGAACAACAAAATTAAGGAATTGCAGGCGAAAGAACGGGAGGAAATCGAAAAAATCCTTACTAGCCTGTCTATTATGGTCATTCAGAATGAAGCACAGCTCAGCGCAAACCTGGAACTGCTGACACAGCTGGACTTCATTTTCGCAAAAGCACAGCTTTCTCTGTCCATGGACGGCACACAGCCTCTGTTTAATACAAAAGGCTATGTGAATATCCAGAAGGGCAGACATCCTCTGTTGGATAAGAAAACCGTCGTGCCTATTAATATTTATCTGGGGAAAGAATTTACCACACTGCTCATTACTGGGCCTAACACAGGTGGTAAGACCGTTGCACTGAAAACATTGGGTCTATTCTCCCTTATGGGGCAGGCAGGTCTGCATATCCCTGCCAACGACCATTCCCAGCTGGCAGTGTTTGATGAAGTTTTCGCGGATATTGGTGATGAACAGAGTATTGAGCAGAGTCTGAGTACTTTCTCCGCTCATATGACAAATATCGTCAAGATTCTGGAAGATGTGACAGACCATTCTCTGGTGCTGTTCGACGAATTGGGTGCAGGTACAGACCCTACGGAAGGCGCCGCATTGGCTATGGCTATTATTTCTTATCTCCATGACCGGAAAATCCGTACCGCTGTTACAACCCATTACAGCGAATTGAAGGTATACGCCCTTTCCACAGAAGGGGTAGAAAATGCCTGCTGTGAATTTGATGTGGAAACACTGCGTCCCACTTATCGTCTGCTCATCGGGATTCCCGGGAAAAGTAACGCTTTTGCCATTTCCAAACGTCTGGGCTTGCAGGATTATATCATCGACAGCGCAAGAGAATTCATTTCCCATGACGAAGCACGTTTTGAAGATGTCATCACAGACCTGGAAATCAGCAAGAAAAGTGTGGCTTTCGAGCAGGAACGTGCGGAACAGTACCGCAGAGAAGCGGAAAGCCTGAAAAAAGAAGTGGAACGCCAGAAGGAGAAAACAAGAGAACAGAAAGAAAAGATCCTTCAGAAGGCAAGAGAAGAAGCAAAACAGATTTATGCTCAGGCCAAAGAAGAAGCCGACCAGATCATCAAGGAAATGAATCGGGAAGCAAAGCAGAAAAACCAGCAGAAGGCACTGGAAAACAGAGCAAAATTGAAAGAAAAGCTTTCTTCCGTTCAGGAGGACTTCCTCAAGTCCAAAAAGGTGAAACCTACCCACAAGCCGCCTGAAAAATTGCAGGCAGGGGACAGAGTTTATGTTATTTCCTTTGACCAGAATGGCGTGGCCCTTTCTGCGCCGGATAAGAATAAAGACGTTATGGTACAGATGGGTATCATGAAGGTAAAAGTGCCTTTGGCAGAACTGATGCTGGATGATACGCCACAGCCAAAAGAACAAAAGCCCAGACAGACCAATGTGCGGGCAAAAGCGAAAAAGAGCCAGTTTATTTCTGCGGAAATCGACTGCCGCGGTCAGCTGGTAGATGAAGCCATTGTGAATATTGATAAATATATCGATGATGCGTATCTGTCTGGTTTGAAACAGATTATCATTATCCATGGGAAAGGCACCGGCGCTCTCCGTGCCGGCGTGCAGAAATATCTGCGTACCAATCCTCATGTAAAAAGCCAGCGCCCCGGTACTTTTGGCGAAGGGGATGCCGGCGTAACGGTTGTAGAACTGAAGTAAAAGGCGAGGGTATAAAGGAGATGAATGCCGTGAGTGAGAAACAGAAAATTCTGGTAGTAGACGACGATCAGCATATTGCAGAGTTGATTTCTCTGTATCTGATGAAAGATGGTTATGATACACAGGAGGTTTACGACGGCAAAAAGGCGTTGGAGGCAGTGACTACTTACCAGCCGGATTTGATTTTGCTGGATCTGATGCTGCCGGGCATGGATGGATATCAGGTCTGCGCGGAAGTGCGGAAAACAAGCAAAGTTCCTATCATTATGCTGACGGCAAAAGGGGAAACCTTTGATAAAGTGCTGGGGCTGGAGCTGGGGGCAGATGATTATATTGTCAAACCCTTTGATGCCAAAGAACTGGTGGCAAGAGTGAAGGCGGTGCTCCGCCGCTATGAAGCCGGCAGTGCAAAAGGTGAGGAAGAAGATGGTCAGGTACTGCGTTATCCTGATCTGGAAATCAATCTTTCCAACTATACAGTGATGTACCATGGCAAGAGTGTGGATTTCCCGCCTAAGGAATTTGAACTCCTTCATTTTCTGGCATCCAATCCCAAACGGGTATTTACCAGAGAACAGCTGTTAGACCGTATCTGGGGTTATGAATACGCCGGAGATACCCGTACCGTGGATGTTCACGTAAAACGAATCCGTGAAAAGCTCAATCAGGACGATGAATGGGGCATTCGCACCGTTTGGAGTGTTGGTTATAAATTTGGTCCAAAATAAAGAGATACATAAAAAAATCAGCCGCTTTTCAGGCGGCTGATTCCTTACATATCCAGTATTTTATTCATTTTTGGGTTCTGTCTGAACTTCATCGGAAGTGTTTTCACAAGACTGCGCAGGCAGAGCTTCTGTGGGAGCGGCTTCGGCAGTGTCAGCAGGAAGTGCTTCAGTGGCCTGCTGCATAGCGGCACGTTCTTCCATTTTGCGTTTATGCTCAAATTCCCGCATTTTCTGCTTGCGGATATTGCTGAAACGAAGCAGAACACAAAGGAAATATAAGAACAACATCAGACGATGATAGCTGTTTGTGTTGCCCCAGGGTGTCATAAAGAGCAGAAAGATGGCAACAGCAAACAGAATAAGGTCTGTCGGTTTGATTTTCTTTCTGGGCGGATTGGGTCTTTGATTGTTCATGGTACATACGGCAGAAACATCTGCCACTCCTTTCTTCATAATGAGGAAGTTTTTTATGAAAACATTCCTGTTTTATTATAACATGAATTTTATTCTTTGGAATGTTTTTCTGTTTTTTTCTTTTCGGAGGAATGCTTATGTTTAAAAAATCCATTGTAATCAAGCAATTTTTGTTATACATGGCAACCATCAGTTTTTGTGTCATATTGATGGGCGGTATGCTTTCGGTAATTTATACCAATCATTATATGTCAGAAACGAAACAGGAATTGATCGAGCAGGGCGAGAAGATCGCAGGTGCCATCGACAAAGCGTATAATACTGGAAATATCAATAATCTGGCCTATGAGATGCAGGTGCTGGAGGACTATATGGGAGCTGGCGTTCTGCTGGTCAATAAAGAAGGCGTTATTGTTTTGGCATCCCCTGGCATGGACAGCAGTCTGTTGGGGCATGTGCTTGCTTATGAAGAACTGGTGAAAGGCATTCAGGAGGGGAATGTGGTTTCTCTGGAAACGGGTTCTTCCTCTATTTTCGGCACGCCCATGCTGATTGTGGGTTATCCCCTTTCCGAAGGGCAGCTTTCCGGCATTTTCATGTGCCGCTCCATGCCAGAGATTAAAGTTTCTTTGAATGAGATGTATCGAGCCGGTGTATTCTGCCTGCTTCTGGCATTTCTGCTGACGGCTCTGGTGAGTCTGGTTACATCCCGGAAAATGACAGAACCATTGATGGATATGAACCGGGCGGCAAAAGAAATTGCTGGCGGGAATTTTGAAAAACGGGTAGAGATCAAAAGTGACGATGAGATGGGACAGCTGGCGGAAAGCTTCAACCATATGGCAGAAAGCTTGGAGAATATTGAAAAGTCCAGACGGGCATTCATTGCCAATGTTTCCCATGACCTGCGCTCTCCACTGACCAGCATTCAGGGATTTTTGACGGCTATGCTGGATGGTACTATTCCGCAGGAAAAACAGGAGCGTTATCTGCGGATCGTACTGGAAGAAAGCCAGCGGCTCAGCAGATTGGCAGAGGGTATTGTGGATATGAGCCGTGCCCAAGACAGTAAAATTGTGCTGGAAGAAACGGACTTCGACCTCAATGGGATTATTCGGGAAAATTGTGCGGTGTTGGAACCTCAGATGGAAGAAAAGGGCATGCGCATCGAAGTTTCCTTTGCGGCCAAAGAAACGATGGTGCATGCGGATCAGGATAAGATTTCCCGTGTGCTTCATAACCTCATGAATAACGCCGTGAAGTTCTCCAAAGAAGGCAGCATCATTGAGGTAGAAACCATATTTTCCGGAAAGAATAAAATTCTGGTTTCTGTGAAAGACCACGGTGCCGGTATCAGTGAGGAAGATCAGAAATATATCTTTGATCGGTTCTATAAAGCAGATGCCACCAGAAATGAAGATAAGACCGGTGCTGGTCTGGGGCTTTCCATTGTGCGGGAATTCATCCAGGCCCATGGAGAAACTGTGGCAGTAAAAAGCAAGCTGGGAGAAGGCAGCACATTCCTTTTCACACTAAAATTGGCGAAGTAAAGAGAATATACCTGTATTTTGGCATTTTCTGGGCTTAAAACGGTTTTTTTACAAGTTGTGAGCAAGTACTCTCTGAAAAAGGAAAATGCCTCAGATTGGCTTACAGAGGAAATTGCATGGTGTATACAAAACAGAAGCCTTTTAAAAAATATGGTTTGATTGCTTCAGGTGAATTGAGGCAGCTGCCTTTTGAAGACAACGATTTTGTAAAAATAATATAGCCGGAATCCTTTATGCTGTAAGGATTCCGGCTATATTTATTTTCTTATGAAGTGACATTTGATATGCTGCTTTTTGATATGTGTTTATTATAGGTGATAAAATCTTTGTCAATGCGTACGGTTTGTGTTTCGGCATCCCAAGTGATTTCGCTGTTGCGTATACCGCAGATGTTTGCCGCATCTCGCAGGGAAAGGAAGGTTCTTCCATCTTTTTCCGTGGCAGGTTCACGCAGCGCAAGGGTTTGTCCGTGGAAAGACGCTGTTTGGCTGTCCAGAGGAATTTCTGCCAGAAGATCATGCCAGAGGTCTGCAGTATAAAGACATGCTGTATTTCTTTCCTTGTCCCATTCCACTTCCAGATTGGGCAGTGCTGTCGCCAGTTCTCGAAGTGGCAGCATGACATACCCATTTTCAGAAACATAGGGAGATACCCGAATAGATTTTTCGATACCGTTGACGGTCAGGGTGTTGCTGTTGAGGGACAGACAAATCTGCTGGGAATCAATTTGAGCATTGGGATAAAATTGTTCCAGAACGATGAAATCTTCTTTCAAAACCTGCATTTCCTGTTCCAGCCTGTCATCCGAGACGGAATCAGAAAAAGCCACATAAAGATGGTGTTCCCGCAGGATGGCTTTTTTTTGTGGGTTTTGCTGCAAAGAAAGGTCTGCCAGTGTAAAAGATTCCAGTTTGTCTGGATCACTTTTGTGAATTTTTACGACCAGATTATCATTTTCTGTCCAATAAGAAAGCGTGACACCATCTGCAGTCAGCGTTTGTTTACCTTCCACCACAAAGGAAAGCCGGTTTTGAAAGGTGTCCTGGTGAGCAGTGCCTTCGGGAGCTGCATAATCAAAAGGTTCGTGACTGACAGCGAAGGTATATTCTGAATAGTCAGTAAAACTGCTCGGCGTCGTTTCGCTGATGGTAATGGGCGCTAAGGGGACTGGTTCGCTCATAGGAAACAGGATGGAAGTTCTGGATTTGGCGGAGATGGGCATAGATGCCTGTGGTGTTTCTGCGGCAAAACCAGTGGCTGGGAAAAGCAATACGGACATAGACAGTATAGAAGATATCAAAAATGTTTTGTTCATGGAAGCCCCTCCTTTTTGATATGTTTGGCAAATCAGCCATAATACCTCAATATATGTCTATTGTAGGGCATTTTGATTCTGTCTGTCTATGGCGTAATGTTACAAAATCAGAGATGAAAAACGTATAGATTGTATAGAAATCAAAAAGACCACTCCTCAAGCAACTTCCCCTTAAGAAAACATATTGAATCAAATTTCAAAAAATAAGAAAGCTGGAATCCTTTGTATGATAAGGATTTCAGCTTTCTTTGTTTTCTGATGAAGATGCTCCTAAAAGGAGTGGTCTTTTTTCAAAAGATACGGTTGTATCTTATTTTTTTGCTTCGCTTTCACAGTACAGGCAGCGGTAAACGCCTTTTTCTCTGTCTGTCAGCTTAAAGATATGGTTGATTTCCTGTTCCACTGTGGTGATACAGCGGGGATTTTTGCAGAAAATGACGTTTGTGATCTGTTCGGGCAGTTCAGGATGGAATTTCTTTACCTGTTTGCCGTCCTGAATGATGCTGATTGTCATGTCGGGGTCCATGTAGCCCAGTACGCCCAGATCCATGTTCAGCACGCTGTCGATCTTGATGATGTCTTTCTTGCCCATTTTTTGGCTGTTTACATTGCGCAGGATGGCAACGGAGCAGTCCAGTTCATCCAGATGCAGGAAATGATACAGTTCCATGCCTTTGCCAGCTTTGATATGGTCAATGACAATGCCGTTTTGGATTTCGTCGATATGCATTACACTTCCACCCCCAGTAATTTCAGAATCAGTGCCATACGGATATATTTGCCGTTGTGTGCCTGCTTGAAGTAGCATGCACGGCTGTCGTTATCCACACTGGTGGCGATTTCGTTGACACGGGGCAGGGGATGCAGGATGCAAAGATCTTCTTTGGCATCTTTCAGCTTGTCCAGTGTCAGGATATAGCTGTCTTTCAGACGAATGTAGTCCGCTTCGTTGAAGAAACGTTCTCTCTGTACTCTTGTCATGTACAGGATGTCCAGTTTAGGCATAACTGCTTCCAGATCCTGTGTTTCTTCGTAGGACATGCCTTTTTTCTCCAGTGCATCTTGAATGATGTAAGAAGGCAGGCTCAGTTCTTCGGGAGAAATCAGCACAAAGTGGATGCCTGTGTAACGAGACAGCGCATGGATCAGGGAATGTACGGTACGGCCGAATTTCAGGTCGCCGCACAGACCAACGGTCAGGTTATCAAAATGCCCTTTTTCTCTGTGGATGGTCAGCAGGTCAGTCAATGTCTGTGTGGGGTGGTTATGACCGCCGTCACCGGCATTGATGATGGGCACGGGAGAGTGCATGGAAGCAACCATAGGCGCCCCTTCTTTGGGATGACGCATGGCGATGATGTCTGCATAGCAGCCTACCACGCGTACAGTATCCGCAACGCTTTCCCCTTTGGATGCAGAGCTGCTGTTTGCTTCGGAAAAGCCCAGCACACTGCCGCCCAGTTCCAGCATAGCCGCTTCAAAGCTCAGGCGGGTTCTGGTAGAGGGTTCAAAAAAGAGGGTAGCCAGTTTTTTTCTGCGGCATGCGTCGCAGTATTTATCGGGATTGGCGATGATGTCACAAGCGGTGGCAATCAGTTCGTCAATTTCCTGGATAGTCAGGTCTGTAATATCAATCAGATTTCTCATTTCACATCAGTCCTCCAGCTTTCATCACTGGGGTTGTTGCGGAAAGCAATGAGTCTAGCGATGTCAGATTCTTTGATGTAGCCTTCTTCAGCAGCTACTTCAGCAACAGCGTCGAAGTTGGACAGGCTGACATTTTTCACATTAGCTTCTGCCAGACGATCCAGACCTTTCTGCATGCCGTAAGTGAAGATGCTTACGATACCCAGTACGTCTGCGCCTGCTTCACGCAGTACGTTTACAACTTCGATGGCGCTGCCTGCTGTGGAGATCAGGTCTTCCACAACAACAACTTTCTGGCCTTTTTCCAGTCTGCCTTCGATCTGGTTGTGTCTGCCGTGGTCTTTGTGACCGGAACGTACATAACCCATGGGCAGGCCCATCAGGTGACCAACGATAGCAGCGTGAGCGATACCTGCTGTGCTTGTGCCCATCAGGACTTCACAGTCAGGGTATTCTGCTTTGATGGTTTCTGCCAGTGCGTTTTCCACGCGAGTACGCACTTCAGGTGCTGTCAGTGTCAGACGGTTATCGCAGTAAATGGGGCTTTTGATGCCGCTTGCCCATGTGAAAGGTTCTTCGGGACGCAGGAAAACAGCGCCGATGGATAACAGGTCTTTTGCAATCTGTTTTTTCATATTTGTCATATTACTTTTCGCCTCCTAAAAATTCAGAAACACATCTTCTATAAGCAGCGACGGGATCGTCTGCCTGTGTGATAGGTCTGCCTACAACGATGTAGTCAGAACCGATTTCTCTTGCTTTTGCAGGGGTGGTGATTCTTACCTGATCCCCTTTATCCCCATCGGCAAAACGCACGCCGGGGGTTACTGTCAAAAAGTCTTTGCCGCAGACGTCTTTTACTTTGCCTGCTTCCAGAGGGGAGCAAACAACGCCGTCCAGACCTGCGATTTTTGTGTTTGCCGCATAGTGCATAACAACTTCATCCAGAGGTCTGTCGATGAGCAGATCGTTCTGCATACGTTCTTCACTGGTGGATGTGAGCTGTGTAACAGCAATCAGCAGAGGACGTGTGCCATCGGGGCGGGTCAGGCCTTCCAGACCTGCTTCCATCATAGCGATGGTGCCGCCGGCATGTACGTTGCACATGTCAACATCCAGACGGGACAGGACTGCCATAGCTTTTTTTACAGTGTTGGGAATATCGTGCAGCTTCAGATCCAGGAAGATTTTATGGCCTCTTGCCTTGATTTCTCTTACGATTTCAGGACCTTCCGCATAGAACAGTTCCATACCGATTTTCAGGAAGGGTTTTTCTTCTGTGAAGCGATCCAGAAAGGCATACAGGTCTTCTTTGCTGTTGAAGTCACAAGCGATGATGACATCTCTGTTCATTTGTGAGCACCTCCAATGATTTCATTCAGATCTTTGATACCATACTGCTCCATGACGCGGGGCAGGTCTTCGATGATGTTTTTGCATGCGAAGGGGTCTACCAGATTGGCTGCGCCTACCTGTACGGCAGTAGCGCCTGCCAGCATCATTTCGATGACGTCTTCCGCGGAGGAAACGCCGCCCATACCGATGACGGGGATGTTTACAGCTTCCGCTACCTGATATACCATGCGGACAGCCACAGGGAAGATGGCGCTGCCGGAGAAACCGCCCATTTTGTTGGCAATAACGGGACGTTTTGTTTTCAGGTCAATGCGCATGCCCATCATGGTGTTGATGAGGCTGATGCCGTCTGCGCCTGCTTCTTCACATGCTTTTGCAACAGCCGCAATGTCTGTTACATTGGGGCTCAGTTTGATATAAACGGGTTTTGTGGTCACAGCCTTTACGGCTCTGGTTACTTCTGCCGCTGCTTCGGGGCTGGTGCCGAATGCCATGCCGCCGTGATGTACGTTGGGGCAGCTGACATTGACTTCGATGATGCCAACCTGATCTTCTTTGTCGATGCGTTCGCAGCAGTAAGCGTATTCGTCAACGGAAAAACCGCTGATGTTGGCAATGACAGGTTTATGGAAGCACTTGCGCATTTTAGGCAGTTCTTCGGAAATAACTTTGTCAATGCCGGGGTTCTGAAGCCCTACGGAGTTGATGAGCCCTGCGGTGCATTCTGCAATACGGGGTGTAGGGTTGCCGAAACGGGGTTCTCTGGTTGTTCCTTTGAAAGAGAAGGAACCCAGAATGTTGATATCATACAGTTCCGCAAATTCGTAGCCATAGCCGAAAGTACCGCTGGCGGGAATCACGGGGTTATCCAGCGTAATGCCGCTGAGTGTTACTTTTGTGTTTACCACTTGATTTCCTCCTTTTCCAGTACAGGGCCGTCTTTGCAGATACGTTTGTTGCCATATTTTGTTTCACAGCTGCATCCCATGCAAGCGCCGAAGCCGCAGCCCATGCGTTCTTCAAAGCTGAACTGACCGCTGGTTTCTGTCACATCGGAAAGAGCCTTCAGCATGGGTTCGGGACCGCAGGTGTAGAAATAAGTGTAGTCTTTCAGTGTTTTTACAACGTCTGTGACAAAGCCTTTTGTGCCCAGAGAGCCGTCTGCCGTTGCTACATGAACGGGTACGCCCAGGGCACGGAATTCATCTACATAAAAGGCTTCCGCTTTGGTGTTGAAGCCCAGGATCACTTCAGGCTTTTTGCCTTCTTCCAGCAGATTTTTTGCCAGACGGTACATGGGAGGAACCCCTACGCCGCCGCCGATGAGCAGGGGACGCATACCGCTTTTGCTGGTGTCATAGCCGTTGCCAAGACCTGTCAGGATGTCCAGCTGTTTGCCGGCTGCCAGTGTGGAAAGGTACTGTGTGCCTTTGCCAACCACTTTGTAAAGGATGGTCAGGGTTTTTTCGTTGTAGTCACATACAGAAATGGGACGACGCAGGAAAAAACCGTCCAGTTTGATATTCACGAACTGACCGGAAGCGGTGATGGCAGAGGTATCCCCTGCCAAAACCATTTTCAATACTGTGTCGGTCAGATGCTGATTGCTTTTTACAGTAAAGATAGACTGCTTCACGACGTACCTCCTAGATTATGCGTCGATAGTAGAGATGCAAAGTGTTGTTTCTTCCAGAACATCCAGCAGAACACGAACAGTATCCAGTGCTGTGAACATGGTTACGTTGTTTTCTACGGCGCACTGACGGATTTCCCAGCCATCGCTGTTCTGCATGTCGTTGATGTCTCTGGTGTTGATTACATAGCTTACATAGCCGTGACGGATGGATTCGATGATTTCATCGCTGCCGTCGCTGATTTTCGCTCTTACTCTTGTGCGGATGCCATGTTCTTTCAGGAATTCAGCTGTGCCTTTGGTTGCTTCGATGTTGAAGCCCAGTTCGTAGAAACGACGGATCAGAGGCAGTGCTTCTTCTTTATCTTTGTCTGCGATGGTAGCAAATACTGTACCGTAGTTCAGGATGTTCATGCCAGAAGCCTGAAGCGCTTTATACAGTGCGCGGTTCAGTTTGTTGTCGTAACCGATTGCTTCCCCTGTGGATTTCATTTCGGGGGACAGGTAAGTGTCCATACCGTGCAGTTTGGAGAAGGAGAATGCGGGAACTTTTACATACCATCTGTTCTTTTCGTCGGGGTAGATACCGAAGATGCCCTGTTCTTTCAGAGTCTTGCCCAGGATTACCAGTGTCGCGATGTCTGCCAGAGAGTAACCTGTTGCTTTGGACAGGAAAGGTACAGTTCTGGAGGAACGAGGGTTTACTTCGATTACGTATACATCATCGTTCTTGTCTACGATGAACTGGATGTTGAACAGACCGCGGATGCCGATGCCCAGCCCCAGTTTCTTGGTGTATTCCAGGATAGTGCCTTTTGCTTTTGCGGATACGCTGAATGTAGGGTATACGCTGATGGAGTCACCAGAGTGTACGCCGGTTCTTTCTACGTGTTCCATGATACCGGGAACGAATACGTCGTAACCGTCGCATACTGCGTCTACTTCCAGTTCTTTGCCCTGGATATATTTATCAACCAGTACGGGCTGATCTTCGTTGATCTTAACGGCTGTTTTCAGGTAAGAACGCAGGGATTCTTCGTTAGCAACAATCTGCATTGCACGACCGCCCAGAACGTAGCTGGGGCGAACCAGTACAGGATAGCCGATTTCTTCTGCTGCTTTTACGCCGTCTTCGATGTTTGTAACTGCCTGGCCCTTAGGCTGAGGAATGTGCAGTTCTTCCATGATCTTTTCGAAGGAATCTCTGTTTTCCGCTCTTTCGATAGCAGCAACGTCTGTGCCGATGATTTTTACGCCGCGTTCCATCAGAGGCTGTGCCAGGTTAATAGCTGTCTGACCGCCCAGGGAAGCGATAACGCCCAGAGGCTGTTCCATTTCTACGATGTTCATAACGTCTTCTGTTGTCAGAGGTTCGAAGTACAGCTTATCGCTGGTTGTGTAGTCTGTGGATACAGTTTCAGGGTTGTTGTTGATGATGATGGATTCATAACCATACTGTTTGATGGTTGTTACAGCATGTACTGTGGAGTAGTCGAATTCGACACCCTGACCGATACGGATAGGGCCGGAACCCAGTACGATGATTTTCTTCTTGTCGCTCAGGCGGGATTCGTTGCCTTCTTCGTATGTGGAGTAGAAGTAAGGGATATAGCCGCCGCAGCCGCTTGTTTCGATCATTTTGTAAACAGGGAACATTTTCTGTTCTTTTCTCAGGTTGAATACTTCAACTTCTTTCCAGTTCCACAGTTTTGCGATGAATTTATCGGAGAAGCCCATTTTCTTCGCTGTTTTCAGGATTTCAACGTTGCCAACGTTTTCAGCCAGTACTGTTTCGTAGTCAACGATGTTTTTCATTACTTCCAGGAAGTATTTTGTGATCTTGGTTGCTTCGAAGATGTCATCCAGAGATACACCGTTGCGGATTAGCTGTGCGATGGCATAGATTCTGTCATCGGGGCTCTTAGCGATGTAGTCCAGCAGTTCTTCGTTGGGTGTGTTGTCAAATTTGTCCATGTACAGGTGGCAAACACCGATTTCCAGAGAGCGGATAGATTTCAGCAGACATTCTTCGATGGTTCTGCCGATACCCATAACTTCGCCGGTAGCTTTCATCTGTGTGCCCAGTGTGTTTGCTGCTGTTGCGAATTTGTCGAAGGGGAAACGAGGCATTTTCGCTACGATATAGTCCAGAGCGGGTTCGAAGTTTGCGTTTGTTTCGGAGATCTTGATTTCGTCCAGTGTCATACCAACAGCGATCTTAGCTGTTACACGGGCGATGGGGTAACCGCTTGCTTTGGATGCCAGTGCGGAGGAACGAGATACACGAGGGTTAACTTCGATCAGGTAGTACTTGGAGGAGTTAGGATCCAGTGCGAACTGTACGTTGCAACCACCTTCGATTTTCAGTGCGCGGATGATTTTCAGAGCACTGTCACGCAGCATGTTGAAGTCTGCATCGCTCAGTGTCAGGATAGGAGCCACAACGATGGAGTCACCTGTGTGTACACCAACGGGGTCGATATTTTCCATACCGCAGATGGTGATTGCGTGGTCTGTGCCGTCACGCATAACTTCGAATTCGATTTCTTTGTAGCCTTTTACGCTCTTTTCTACCAGTACCTGGTGTACGGGAGAAAGTTTCAGCGCGTTTTCCATGATTTCTACCAGTTCGGTTTCGTTGTTTGCAAAACCGCCGCCTGTGCCGCCCAGTGTGAATGCGGGACGCAGTACAACGGGGTAGCCGATTTCTTTTGCAGCGTCGATAGCTTCTTCAACGGAGTATGTGATGATGGAAGGAATTACGGGTTCGCCGATTTCCTGGCAGAGTTCTTTGAACAGTTCTCTGTCTTCAGCGCGTTCGATACTGTCGCAGCTTGTGCCCAGCAGTTCTACCTGGCATTCTCTCAGAACACCTTTCTTTTCCAGCTGCATTGCCAGATTCAGACCTGTCTGACCGCCGATACCGGGAACGATAGCGTCGGGACGTTCATAACGCAGGATTTTTGCAACATATTCCAGTGTCAGGGGTTCCATGTAAACCTTGTCTGCAATGGTTGTGTCTGTCATGATGGTAGCAGGGTTGGAGTTTACCAGTACTACTTCATAGCCTTCTTCTTTCAGCGCAAGGCAAGCCTGTGTGCCTGCATAGTCAAATTCGGCAGCCTGTCCGATCACGATGGGGCCGGAGCCGATAATCAGAATTTTTTTGAGGTCAGTTCTCTTTGGCATATTGTAATTCCTCCTTAAGAATTATATATATAAAATTTCCTAGTTACCTGAATTTATTATAATATGGTTGTTTTCCGGCTGTCCAGATTTTCTTCCCATACAGGAATACCTTTGTACATGGTCAGTTTACATCTGCCTGATACTTCCCAGCCGGTGAAAGGTGTGCTTTTGCCCATGGAGCAGAACTCCGCAGGGTCAATGGTGTATGTTTCGTTCAGATCGTACACGGTCAGGTTGGCAGGCATGCCAACAGCAAGAGGTGTGCCGATGCCGAAACGTTTGGACGGATTTGTGTGCATCAGATCAATGAGCATATTTAAGGTAAGAACACCTTTTTTCACCAGATTGGTATACAAAATGGGGAAGGCTGTTTCCAGTCCTACAATACCCATCATGCTCTTTGCCAGACCTTTGCTTTTTTCCTCAGCGGAGTGAGGGGCATGGTCGGTGGCGATCATGTCGATGGTGCCGTCCAGAATGCCTGCGATGAGGGCATCCTGATCCGCCTTGCTGCGCAGAGGGGGATTCATTTTGAATCTGCCGTCCTCCTGCAAGTCCATATCGGTCAGTACCAGATAATGAGGGCCTGTTTCGCAGGAAACAGGAAGCCCTTCTTTTTTCGCCTGACGGATGAGCTCAACACCTTCTTTGGTGGAGATGTGGCAGACGTGATAGTCACATCCTGTTTCTCTCACCAGGGCGATGTCACGTTCGATCTGCTTCCATTCACTTTCGGAGCAGATACCTTTGTGTCCGTGCTGCGCACAATATTCGCCTGCATGAATATAGCCGCCATTGAGCAGTTCGTTGACTTCGCAGTGTGCGGCTACCATTTTGTCAAGTTGTTTGATTTTTTTCATAGCCTGGCGCATCATTTCGTCACTTTGTACACCTCGTCCATCATCGGAAAAGGCACAAACATGAGGTGCCAGTGCATCAAAATCCGCAAGAGCTTCGCCTTTTTCACCATAGGTGATGGCACCATAAGGCAGGACTTCGATCAAAGCGGTTTTTTCGATGGCTTCCAGCTGAGGTGCCAGTGTTTCGGCACAATCGGGCACTGGATTCAGGTTTGGCATAGCGCAAATGGTGGTGTAACCGCCGTGTGCTGCCGCCTGTGTACCGGTACGGATGGTCTCTTTATAAAAAAATCCCGGTTCTCTCAGATGCGTATGAACATCAATGAAACCGGGAAAGATAGCGAAACCTTCCAAATCGAAAACAACGCTGCCTTTTGTGGGTGCGGCGGAAGAAATATCGGTAATGATACCATTGTTGACAAATACGTTGGATTTTACAAATTCGCCCTGCATAAATACGTTTGCATTGGATAAAATGTAGTTCAATGTATTTCTCTCCTTTCTTCTGTCTGCATGGTTGTTATGTATTTCTTTACAAATTGTCAGTAGTATATCATAGGGATTTGGCTCTGTCAAGCATTTCTTTCCGAGAAAATTCTTCCCCCTTCATTGACAGGAAATTGGAAAATGTGTTAGACTGAACTTGTCAAATAAAGCGGTTTTCTGTAACTGACGGATTGGTGGGAGACCACAGGGGAGCAGAAAATCGGAATTTTTTCTAAGCAGTGCAGTACTGCCTGGCGGATATTTTTATAATTGCCGGGCTTAACGGAATTTCTTCGGTCTGTTTCTTCTATGTGATGGTGGTCGGCGGTGTTTTTGATGAATGGAAATATCGCTTTTTTGCTGTCAATGAGGAGAAAAGAAGGAAAGCGTGCTGCTTTTTGTCGACCGTCTGGGCAGTTCTGTTTCCGCCAAGGAATCAGACTGTCCTTTTTTGCGTCTGCAAATGGAATTTGTATTATTTTTGAGGAGGTTTATCCATGAAAAAAATCGGTATTGTAATGGGCAGCGACAGTGATCTTCCTGTATTGGAAAAGGCAATGACAACACTGGACAAATTTGGTGTGCCTTATGAAGTGCATGTATATTCTGCACACAGAACTCCCGTAGAAGCGAAAGAGTTTGCACAGCAGGCAAGAGCCAACGGCTTTGGTGCCATCATCGCGGCAGCAGGCAAGGCAGCTCATCTGGCAGGCGCCATTGCAGCCAACACAACACTGCCTGTAATCGGCATTCCTGTAAAATCCTCTACACTGGACGGTCTGGATGCACTGCTTTCTACCGTACAGATGCCCGGCGGCATTCCCGTTGCAACAGTAGCCATTGACGGCGCAGAAAACGCGGCTCTGCTGGCAATCCAGGTACTGGGTGCATCTGATGCGGAACTGGCAGCAAAACTGGATGCGGCCAGAGCGGAAGCAGCAGCAAAAGTATTGGAAAAGAACAAAGCAGTGGAAGCAAAATACAACCACTGATTCAGATACATACGAAATAAACACAGATACAAAAGAACCCCTGTCAGAAAAGACAGGCGGAACAAGGAGCTGGAAAAATGAATAAGATCCATGAAGAATGCGGCGTTTTTGGTGTATATGCCAAGGAGAAAACCTCGGTTGCATCTACGGCATATTACGGTTTGTTTGCCTTGCAGCATCGGGGACAGGAAAGCTGTGGGATTGTAGTCAACGACGAGGGCGTGTTCACATATCATAAGGACGGCGGTCTGGTCAATGATGTGTTTACCCCGGCAGTGATGGAGCATCTGGGGGAAGGGAACATGGCAGTGGGTCATGTGCGCTATGGCACAACCGGCGGCGGAGGCAGAATCAATGCCCAGCCCATTGTTGTGAACCATGTGAAAGGAGCAATGGCTCTGGCACATAACGGCAATCTGGTCAATTCCTTTGAACTGCGGCGGGAACTGGAGCTGGAAGGTTCCATTTTCCACACCACCAGCGATACAGAAGTCATTTCCTACATCATCACCAAGGAAAGGCTGAAAGCACCTTCCATCGAGGAGGCAGTCAATCAGGCAATGTATCGCATCAAGGGGGCTTACTCTCTGGTGGTCATGTCTGCAACCAAGATGATTGCGGCAAGAGATCCTCATGGATTCCATCCTCTCTGCTATGGTGTCACAAAAGAAGGGACTTACGTCATTGCTTCGGAAACATGCGCACTGGATGCAGTCAGCGCTGCCTTTGTAAGAAATGTGAAACCGGGTGAAATCGTGGTCTTTGACGGCGATGAAATCCGCACCATTTCTGACCATATGGGCGAAGCAGAGAAGCATTTGTGTATTTTTGAGCATATTTATTTTTCTAGACCCGATTCCAGAATCGACGGCGTCAGCGTACATCATGCCAGAGTAACGGCAGGTGCCTGTCTTGCCATGGAACATCCCGTACAGGCGGATGTTGTCATTGGTGTGCCGGATTCCGGTATCGACGCAGCCATTGGATATGCCAGACAGTCCGGCATTCCTTACGGCATGGGATTTATCAAGAACAAATATATCGGTCGTACCTTTATCGCCCCGGGACAGAAGGCCAGGGAGGATAAAGTAAAGATCAAGTTGAATGTAATATCAGAAACCATCAGGGGAAAACGCGTGGTTATGGTGGACGACTCCATTGTTAGAGGCACAACCTCCGCAAGGATCGTCAAACTGCTGCGGGAAGCAGGGGCAAAAGAAGTCCATGTCCGTTCTTCCGCACCGCCGTTTTTATTCCCTTGTTATTACGGAACAGATGTGGATTCCCAGGAAAACCTCATTGCGGTGAATCATACCATGGACGAGATTCGGGATATCATCGGTGCGGACAGCATCGGCTATCTGAATCTGGACCATCTGGGCATGCTCATGGGCACTCCCAAGGGCTGCGGATACTGCGCCGCCTGCTTTGATGGGAATTATCCCACAGAAGTTCCAAAAGAAACGTGCAAGAACAGATTTGAAGGCAAGCTGAGCGAAAGGAGCAACAATCATGAAAAGTCAAAGTGAAAGCTATAAAGCAGCAGGTGTGGATATTACCGCTGGGTATCAGGCAGTGGAACTGATGAAAAAACACATTGCAAGAACCGTAACAGCAGGTGCAATGTCCGATATCGGCGGTTTCGGCGGTCTGTTTGAAATGGATCTGACAGGCATCACAAAACCCGTACTGGTAAGCGGTACTGACGGCGTTGGTACAAAACTGAAACTGGCGTTTTTGATGGACAAACATGACACAGTAGGTATCGACTGTGTAGCTATGTGTGTCAACGACATCATTTGCTGCGGCGCAAAACCTCTGTTCTTCCTGGACTATATTGCCGTAGGCAAAAACTTCCCTGAAAAAGTAGCTGCTATCGTTTCCGGCGTAGCAGAAGGCTGTGTACAGTCCGGCGCTGCTCTCATCGGCGGTGAAACAGCAGAAATGCCCGGTTTCTATCCAGAAGATGAATACGATCTGGCTGGTTTTGCAGTAGGCGTTGTAGACAGAGACAAAATCCTGGACAACAAAACCATGGAAGCTGGCGACGTTGTCATCGCACTGCCTTCCAGCGGCGTACATTCCAACGGTTTCTCTCTGGTTCGTCGTGTATTTGATGTGGAAAATGCAGACATCAAAACACCTATGGAAGAACTGGGCGGCAAATCCCTGGGCGAAACACTGCTGGCACCTACAAAAATCTATGTAAAACCTATGCTGGCACTGTTCGAAGAAGTGAAAGTAAAAGCAGTTTCTCATATTACAGGCGGCGGCTTCTATGAAAACATTCCCAGAAGCATCCCCAAAGGCTTCGGTGCGAAAATCGACAAGAGCGCACTGCGTATTCCTCCCATCTTCAAACTGTTGGCGGAAAAAGGCAACATCCCCGAACATGACATGTTCAACACATTTAACATGGGCGTTGGCATGAGCGTTGTGGTTGCCAAAGCAGATGCTGAAAAAGCACTGGAAATCCTGAAAGCAAACGGTGAAGACGCTTATATCATGGGCGAAATCATTCCTTCCGAGGAGGGCGTGGTGATATGCTGAAAACAAAAATCGCAGTTTTTGTTTCCGGCGGCGGCACCAATTTGCAGGCATTGATCGATGCCCAGAAAAGCGGCATCCTGCAAAGCGGCGAAATCGCCCTGGTTCTTGCCAGCAACCATAAGGCTTATGCCTTGACAAGAGCGGCAGAAAATAACATTCCTTCCGCTGTGGTTGTCAGAAAGGAATTTGATTCCCAGCTGGCTTATGAAGAAAAGGTCAAAGAAGTTCTGAAAGAATATGGCATCGAGCTCATCGTTCTGGCAGGCTTCATGTCCATTCTCAGTGAAAACTTTACTTCCGCTTTCCCTAAGCGGATCATCAATATCCACCCCTCTTTGATCCCTTCTTTCTGCGGAAAAGGGTATTATGGCCTGAAAGTCCACGAAGCGGCTTTGGCTTATGGGGTGAAAGTGACAGGGGCAACGGTGCATTATGTCAATGAAATCCCTGACGGCGGCGAAATTCTCATGCAGAAGGCCGTTGAGGTCAAAGACGGAGATACACCGGAAGTGCTCCAGCGCCGTGTCATGGAGGAAGCGGAATGGATTCTGCTGCCCCGTGCCACAGAGCAGGTTTCCAAAGAATTGCAGAAAGGAAGATAATTTTCATGGATATTTACAGAAAAGATTCTATGGCTACACTGGTGAAAGATAACGCTTATGTGGGCAGAGGCATTGTCATCGGCAAAACAGCAGATGCCAAAAAAGCTGCAGTGGCTTACTTCATCATGGGCCGCAGCGAAAACAGCCGTAACCGTGTGTTTATCGAAAAAGGCGATGAAGTCATCATCGAACCCTTTGATGTTTCCAAAGTGGAAGATCCTTCTCTGATCATTTATTCTCCCATCAAAAAATGGGAAAACAAACTGATCGTTACAAACGGCGACCAGACAGACACCGTTTATGACTTCATCAAAGACGGCAAAACATTCGAAGAAGCTCTGGAAACAAGAGAATTTGAACCTGACGCACCTAACTTTACCCCTAGAATCAGTGGTATGCTCACATTCGGGGAAAAAGATTTCGCATACAAAATGAGTATCCTGAAAAGCGCAGACGCAGAAGGCAGCGCATGCAACCGCTACACCTTCTCCTACGCTGCAATAGCAGGTCTGGGTCACTTCATCCATACTTATGCTTGCGACGGCAATCCCCTGCCTACATTCCAGGGTGAACCCGAACGTGTGGCAATTCCCGATGACATCGACACATTCCTGAATGAAATCTGGGAAAACCTGAATGAACAGAACAAAATCTCCATTTATGTTCGCTACATCGATCTGGAAACAGGCGCTGTGGAAAACAGAATGATCAACAAAAACAAATAAATCAAAAGAGGAGTACAGGATGCACGAAAACAAGGAAATTTATATTTCACCTTTTTCTACCCGTTATGCCAGCAAGGAAATGCAGGAAGTATTTTCTGAACAGTTTAAATTCCGCACATGGCGCAGACTTTGGATTGCATTGGCACGGGCGGAAAAAGCATTGGGTTTGGATATTACAGATGAACAGATTGTACAGATGGAGGCTTTCAAAGACGACGTCAATTACGAAGTGGCGGAAGAAAGAGAACGTATCGTTCGCCATGACGTTATGAGCCATGTATACGCTTTTGGGAAACAGTGTCCTGCGGCAGAACCCATCATCCATCTGGGCGCAACAAGCTGTTATGTAGGGGATAATACAGACATCATTATCCTGAGGAAGGCTTCCGAAATCATTCTGAAGAAAGCGGCGCAGGTGCTGAAAAACCTGTCTGATTTCGCTCTGGAATATAAGGACATGCCCTGTCTTGCTTATACCCATTTGCAGCCTGCACAGCTGACTACCGTGGGCAAACGTGCGGCTCTGTGGATGTATGAACTTTCTCAGGATGTGGTGGAACTGGAGCATCGTTTGGACAAGCTGCTGCTTTTGGGTTCCAAAGGCACCACAGGCACACAGGCAAGCTTTATGGAGCTTTTTGACGGTGATGAGGAAAAAATCAAGAAAATGGAAACCATGATTGCCGATGAAATGGGATTCCCCGGCGTGGTTCCCGTTTCCGGTCAGACTTATTCCAGAAAAGTAGACGCTTATTTCCTCTCTGTTCTGTCCGGCTTTGCCCAGAGCGCCTATAAATTCTCCAATGACATGCGTATTTTGCAGTCCTTTGAGGAAATGGAGGAGCCTTTTGAAAAGAATCAGATCGGTTCTTCCGCAATGCCTTACAAGCGCAATCCCATGCGCAGTGAGCGTATTTCCGCACTGGCAAGATATGTCATTGTAGATTCTCTGAATCCAGCTCTGACAGCAGGAACCCAGTGGTTTGAACGTACTCTGGATGACTCAGCAAATAAACGTATTTCCATTGCGGAAGCGTTTCTGGCAGTAGATGCCATTTTAAATATCTATATCAACGTGACTGGCGGCATTGTGGTCTATGATAAGGTTGTAAACCGCCGTGTCATGGAAAAACTGCCTTTTATGGCGACAGAAAATATCCTGATGCAGTCTGTAAAAAAAGGCGGCAACAGACAGGAACTTCACGAACGTCTGCGAACCCATTCCCATGGGGCAGCGGCAAAAGTGAAACTGGAAGGCGGCGCCAACGACCTGATTCAGCGCATTGTGGACGATCCAGCATTCCCTCTGACAGAAGAGGAAATCTATGCGGAACTGGATCCCAAGCGTTATATCGGCAGATGTGCCTCTCAGGTGGAAGAACTGGTGGCTTATACCATCCAGCCCATTTTGCAGCGGTGGCATGACGGCGAAATCCAGGCAGAATTGAAGGTTTGAAAATTTAGAAGGAGAGAAGCGGTATGAAAGAATTTGAATTGAAATATGGTTGTAACCCCAACCAGAAACCGGCAAAAATCTTTATGGCGGACGGCAGTGATTTGCCCATTGAAATTCTCAACGGCAAACCGGGTTATATCAACTTTTTGGACGCGTTCAACAGCTGGCAGCTGGTGAAAGAACTGAAGGAAGCCCTGGGCATGCCTGCGGCAACCTCCTTTAAACATGTAAGCCCCACTTCCGCAGCCGTAGGTGTACCTATGAGCGCGGAACTGAAAAAAGCTTGCTTTGTAGACGATATCGAAGGTCTGGATGATTCTCCCATCGCTCTGGCATACGCAAGAGCAAGAGGCACAGACAGAATGTGCTCCTTTGGTGACTGGGTTGCCCTCAGCGATGTTTGTGACGAAGTAACTGCTCGCCTGCTGAAAAGAGAAGTTTCTGACGGTATCATTGCTCCCGGCTACACACCCGAAGCACTGGAAATCCTGAAAAGCAAACGCAAAGGCAGCTACAACATCGTAAAGATCGACCCCAACTATGTACCTGAAAAACAGGAAAGAAAACAGGTTTACGGCATCACATTTGAACAGGGCAGAAACGATTTCAAAATCGACGAAGAACTGCTGAACAATATTGTGACAGAAAACAAAGAACTGCCTGATGCAGCAAAACGCGACCTGATCATCGCCCTGATCACACTGAAATATACACAGTCCAACTCCGTATGCTTTGCCAAAGACGGTCAGGCAATCGGCGTTGGTGCAGGTCAGCAGTCCAGAATCCACTGTACCAGACTGGCTGGCAGCAAAGCGGACGTATGGCATCTGCGTCAGCATGAAAAAGTGCTGAACCTGCCTTTCCTACCTACCGTTGGCAGACCTGACAGAGATAACACCATCGACGTTTATATCTCTGACGACTATGAAGACGTTCTGGCAGAAGGTACATGGCAGAAATTCTTCTCCGAAAAACCAGAACCTCTTACAAAAGAAGAAAAGAGAGCATATCTGGATTCCATCAAAGGTGTGGCTTTGGGCAGTGACGCGTTCTTCCCCTTCGGTGACAACATCGAACGTGCGGCTAAGAGCGGCGTAACTTATATTGCGGAACCCGGCGGTTCCATCCGTGACGACAATGTCATCGAAACCTGCAACAAATTCGGCATGGTTATGGCATTTACCGGCATGAGACTGTTCCATCACTAAGAGAGAAAACGGGAGGAATCAATCTATGAAAGTTATGGTTGTAGGCGGCGGTGGCAGAGAACATACCATCGTGAAAAAGATCAAGGAAAACAAAGATGTGACAGAACTGTACGCACTGCCCGGCAACGGCGGTATCGCACAGGATGCAGTCTGTGTGGATATTGGCGCAAAGGACATTGACGGTATTGTGGCATTCGCAAAGGAAAAAGCTATCGATTTCGCAGTGGTAGCTCCTGATGATCCTCTGGTACTGGGCGCAGTTGACGCACTGGAAGCCATCGGCGTACCTTGCTTCGGCCCCAACAAAAACGCGGCGATTTTGGAAGGCAGCAAAGTGTTCTCCAAAAATCTCATGAAGAAATACAACATCCCCACAGCGGCTTACGAAGTGTTTGACAACGCTGAAGACGCGCTGGATTATCTGGAAACAGCACCCATTCCCACTGTTATCAAAGCAGACGGTCTGGCGCTGGGCAAAGGCGTTATCATCGCTGAAACAAGAGAACAGGCAAAAGCTGGCGTAAAAACCATCATGGAAGACAAAGTATTCGGTGCCAGCGGTGACCACATCGTTGTGGAAGAATTCCTGACAGGCCCCGAAGTTTCCGTTCTGGCATTCACAGACGGCAAAACCATGATCCCCATGGTTTCTTCCATGGACCATAAACGCGCGCTGGATGGTGATAAAGGTCTGAATACTGGCGGTATGGGTACCGTCGCTCCCAACCCTTACTATACAGAAGCTGTTGCGGAAGAATGTATGAAAACCATTTTCCTGCCTACCATGGAAGCTATGAACAAAGAAGGCAGAACATTCAAAGGCTGCCTGTACTTTGGTCTGATGCTGACACCCAATGGCCCGAAAGTCATCGAATACAACTGCCGTTTCGGTGACCCCGAAACACAGGTAGTTCTGCCTTTGCTGGAAAGCGACCTGCTGAGCATCATGCAGCATATCGCCAACGGTACACTGGCAGAGGCTGAAGTAAAATTCAGCAACAAAGCGGCTTGCTGTGTCATCATGGCATCCGAAGGCTATCCTGGCAAATATGAAACCGGCTATGAAATTACACTGCCCGCAGATTCCAGCAGAATCTTCGTGGCTGGCGCGAAAATCAAAGACGGCAAACTGGTAACCGGCGGCGGCCGTGTACTGGGCGTAACAGAAGTGGCTGACACATTGGCAGAAGCTGTGGATAAAGCATATGAAACGGTAAAAACCGTAAGTTTTGCAAACGCATATTATCGGAAAGATATTGGTAAAAAAGCCCTTGCGGCGGAGGTGTAACATCTATGGTTTATAGAATTTATGTGGAGAAAAAACAGGGTTTGCAGACAGAAGCAGACGGCTTGAGAGCCGATCTGGTGAACCTGCTGGGCATCAAAGGTCTGACAGGTCTGCGCCTTTTGAATCGTTACGACGTAGAACACATTGACAAAGAATTGTTTGAAAACTGCAAAACAACGGTATTTTCCGAACCTCAGCTGGATGATCTGCTGACAGAAATCCCTCAGGACGGCGCGAAAGTATTCGCAGTGGAATTTTTGCCCGGTCAGTTTGACCAGAGAGCAAACTCCGCAGCAGAATGTATCCAGATCATTTCCAAACAGGACAGACCTCTGGTAAAGAGCGCGAAAGTTTACCTGCTGTACGGTGATCTGAGCGACGCTGATGTGGAAGCCATCAAGAAATATGTCATCAACCCTGTGGAATCCAGAGAAGCAGCTCTGGCAGAAGCAGATACACTGGAAATGGTATATGACATTCCTACTTCCGTGGCAACACTGGACGGTTTCTGCGAAATGGACGAAGCTGCACTGGCGCAGTTCGTAGCGGATCAGGGTCTGGCAATGGATCTGGACGACATCAAAGTATGTCAGGCTTATTTCCAGAGCGAACACAGAGATCCTACCATTACAGAAATCAAAATGATCGATACATACTGGTCTGATCACTGCCGTCATACCACATTCCTGACAACCATCGACAGCGTGAAATTTGAAGACGCACTGCTTCAGAGCGCTTATGACGAATATCTGAAAACAAGAGAAGCTATCGGCAGAACAAAACCCATCAATCTGATGGATATGGGCACCATCGTGGCAAAATTCCTGAAACAGCAGGGCAAACTGGATAAACTGGATGAATCCGAAGAAATCAACGCTTGTACTGTGAAAATTGACGTGGAAGTGGAAGACAGAGTGGAAAAATGGCTGCTGCTGTTCAAAAACGAAACACACAACCATCCCACAGAAATCGAACCTTTCGGCGGCGCTGCAACCTGCGTAGGCGGTGCCATCCGTGACCCTCTGAGCGGTCGTTCCTATGTATATGCTGCTATGCGTGTGACAGGTGCGGGCAACCCTCTGACACCCGTTTCCGAAACACTCCAGGGCAAACTGCCTCAGAGAAAAATCGTTACCACAGCAGCTGCTGGTTACAGCTCTTACGGCAACCAGATCGGTCTGGCAACAGGTCAGGTAGATGAAATCTATCATGACGGCTATGTGGCGAAGAGAATGGAAATCGGTGCGGTTATCGGTGCGGCTCCTGCGGAAAACGTACGCAGAGAACGTCCCGAAGACGGCGATATCGTTATCCTGCTGGGCGGCAGAACCGGTCGTGACGGCTGCGGCGGTGCAACAGGCTCCTCCAAATCCCACACACTGGAATCTCTGGAAAACTGCGGCGCAGAAGTACAGAAAGGTAACGCTCCCGAAGAAAGAAAACTGCAGAGATTGTTCCGTAATGCAGAAGCATCTCGCCTCATCAAACGCTGCAATGACTTCGGTGCCGGCGGTGTATCCGTTGCCATCGGGGAACTGGCAGATGGTCTGGAAATCAACCTGAATGCTGTTCCTAAGAAATATGAAGGTCTGGACGGCACAGAACTGGCCATCAGTGAATCTCAGGAACGTATGGCAGTTGTTGTTGCGGCAGAAGATGTGGAACGCTTCAAAGAACTGGCTTACGCAGAAAATCTGGAAGCTACCGTAGTCGCAGAAGTAAAGGCAAATCCTTATCTGGTCATGTACTGGAACGATAAGAAAATCGTTAATATTTCCCGTGAATTCCTGAACTCCAACGGTGCAGAAAAACATATCGACATCACACCTGCGGCTTCCGAAAACTATGACAAAGAAATCAAAGACGATTTCAAAGAAGCTTACATGGATCTGGCTGGCGACTTGAACGTTTGCTCCAAACGTGGCCTGTCTGAACGCTTCGACTCCACCATCGGCGCAGGTACAGTGCTGATGCCTTTCGGCGGCAAGAACCAGAGAACACCTATTCAGGCTATGGTAAACAAAGTTTCCATGGAAAAAGCAGATGCAAAGACATGCTCTTTGATGGCTTGGGGCTACAATCCTTTCATCGCAGAAAAGAGCCCTTACCACAGTGCATATCTGGCAGTTGTGGAATCTGTTGCAAAACTTATCGCAACAGGTGCGAAATTCGAAGATGTATACCTGTCCTTCCAGGAATACTTCGAAAAACCCATGAAAGACCCTAAACGTTGGGGCAAACCCATGGCAGCTCTGCTGGGTGCGTTTATGGCTCAGAAAGGTCTGGAAATCGCTGCCATCGGTGGTAAAGACTCCATGAGCGGTACTTTTGAACATATCGACGTACCTCCTACACTGGTTTCTTTCGCTGTGACAACAGAAAATGTAGCAAATATCATCTCTCCCGAATTCAAAGGAGAAAATCATAAAGTGGTACTGCTGAAACCCGTTTACGATGAAAACGGTCTGCCTACCGCTGACAGCCTGAAAGCTCTGTTCGCACAGGTGAATGACCTGATGCGTGCTGGCAAGGTTTGCGCAGCTTACACCCCCACATATGGCGGCGTAGCAGAAGCAGTGCTGAAAATGGCAATGGGTAACGACATCGGTTTCACATACGCAGATGGCTTGACCAAAGAAGATATCTTCGGTTATGCTTACGGCGCATTTGTGCTGGAACTGAGCAGCGAAGACGAAGTTGGCACATTGCTGGGTAGAACCGGCGGCAATGCCATCGCAAAAGACGGCGTTTCCATCGCCCTGGCTGACCTGTACGATGTTTACGAAGGCAAACTGGAACCCATTTATTCCTGCAACATCGAAACAGAAGCAAAAGAACTGCCTACATTTACCTATCGTGCGGAAAGTTTCGCAAAACCTCGTTTGCAGTTCGCGAAACCTAAGGTTCTGATTCCTGTATTCCCTGGCACAAACTGCGAATATGATTCCGCAAAAGCTATGGAACGTGCAGGTGCAGAAGCGGAAATCTTTGTCATCAACAACCTTTCCGCAGCTGGTATCGCAAACTCCGTAGAAACATTCGCGAAGAAACTGAACGACAGCCAGATGATCTTCATCCCCGGTGGTTTCTCTGGCGGTGACGAACCTGACGGCTCCGGGAAATTCATCACAGCATTCTTCAGAAACCCTGAAGTGAAAGAAGCTGTCACAAAACTGCTGGAAGACAGAGATGGTCTGATTTGTGGTATCTGTAACGGTTTCCAGGCGCTGATCAAACTGGGTCTGGTACCTTACGGCAAGATCATCGACACCGATGAAACCTGTCCGACACTGACATACAACACCATCCACAGACACCAGTCCAAACTGGTTCGTACTCGTGTGGCTTCTAACAAATCTCCTTGGCTGTCTAACGTACAGCCCGGTGATATCTTCACCGTGCCTATTTCTCACGGCGAAGGCCGTCTGCTGGCAGATGAAGCGCTGCTGCGTCAGTTGGCAGAAAATGGTCAGATCCTCACACAGTATGTAGATCAGAACGGCAATCCTACAAACGACATTCAGTACAACCCCAACGGCTCTGCCTTCGCTATCGAAGGTCTGCTTTCTCCCGATGGTCGTGTACTGGGTAAGATGGGTCATTCCGAACGTATCGCTGACCGTCTGTATCAGAACGTACCTGGCGAATTTGATATGAAACTGTTCAAATCCGCAGTGGAATATTGGAAATAAAAAATACCTTGCTCCCGTGTTGCTTTGGCACGGGAGTTTTTTTGACAATGAAAATAAACCGTGGTATGATGCAAACAGGAGATGAACGTCTATGAAACCGGATAAAGTTTGTGTTTTCACAAGGAAAATCAGCTCTGTACAATAAGACCGATCGAGATTGTATGGGGCGGAGATTCTTTTACATAAGATCGGCATGAAAACATAGGAAACTATGTTTTGTTTGCGTGCCGAAAAGAAGGAATATCCGCGGAAAGCCTTTTTGCAGACAGCAGAAGGGCAGCCGTGGATTTTTTGCGCCCTTTTTTAAAAAGGAAGGACGATTTGATATGTATGAAAACTGGAAAATACAAACAGGTAAGTTCTTGACTGCACAGACCATTTCTCTTTTTGGTTCGGTATTGGTGCAGTACGCTATGGTATGGTATCTGACATTGCATACAGGATCTGGGAAGGTATTGACACTTTCTACTATCTGCGGATTTTTGCCGCAGGTTTTGATTTCTCTTTTTGCGGGCACATGGCTGGATCGATATGACAGAAAAAAACTGATGATGGTTTCTGATGGGGTGATTGCTTTTGTAACAGGAATTTTAGGAATCAGTTTTTTGATGGGAACAGCTACAACGGCGAGCGTTATTGTGGTGCTTGCAATACGTTCCGTTGGTTCTGGCATACAAACACCGGCAGTACAGGCAGTCATTCCCCAACTGGTACCAAAAGAAGCGTTGGTACAGGTCAATGGCATACAAAGCACCAGCTCTGCCATTACCATTTTTTTAGGCCCGGTAGCCAGCGGGGCTGTTTTGGGCATCCTTGGTATAGAAGCGACATTGTTTTTGGATGTAATCACAGCAATCATTGGAATTTCCATTACGGCAACGGTTATGATTCCCAAATTGAAGCGGAAAACAGAGGTTTCTTCATGGGTACAGATGGCGGAAGGTATTGCATATATTCGAAGAAAACAGGATGTGCGCTATTTGCTGATATTCGAATTCATGACATTGTTTTTTGTAACGCCGTCAGCCTTCTTGACACCTCTTTTGGTGTCCCGTTCTTTTGGAAAGGAAGTTTGGCGGCTAACATGTAGTGAGATGACTTATAGCTTGGGCATGATTCTAGGGGGATTGCTGTTGGCTGTATGGAAAGGGTATCCACGGCGTGCCAAAGCAACTCTTTTGACAGGTACATGGTATGGAATGCTCATGTTTGGAATTGGTCTTGCTCCGACATTTGGGATTTATTTGCTTTGCAATACCCTCATTGGCATTGCGTCACCCTGTTATAATGCGCCTATAACTGCTTTTTTGCAGAATAGAGTACCTCAGGAATATCATGGCAGGGTATTCGGCTTCTTGCAGATCGCCATGTCCATGGCATTTCCACTGGGGATGCTTATATTTGGGCCCTTGGCGGATGTGATGAAGATCAGTCGTTTGCTGTTTATTGGCGGAAGCGGTGTGTTAGGAGTGATGGCATACAGCTTTTTCCGAAAAAAACTGAATTTTTAAATTTTTTTGGAAAAACAGCAAACCTTTCTCTTACAAATTTGCTCTATAAAGTAGACGCGTCAAACGAAAGAAAAAAGGAGGCATTGGCTTTGACCATAGAAGAAACGGCAGCTCTGGTTCGTCAGATGCAGGCGGGAAACACGGACGCCTTTGACGAAATCTTCGCTGCTTATGAGCAAAAAGCGGTGCGCACTGCTGCCCTGATCTGTGGGGAGGTTCCTCTGGCAGAGGATATTGCCCAGGAGGCTTTTGTGACTTGTCTGCTGCAAATCGAAAAGCTGCAAAATCCATATTGCTTTTCATCCTGGTTTTTTAAGACACTGATCAGATGTGCCTGGAAGCAGACGAAAAAGAAACAAAAACTGATGCCTGCGGAAGAAATTCTGGCGGAAGGGGCACAAGGTCTGCCGCCGGTATTTGACAGTTATCCCAGTGAACAGCGAGCTATGTACGAAAAGCTTTATGCTGCCATTGACAGTCTGGGGCAGAAGCAGCGAACCACGTTGATCTTATACTATTTCAATGATTTTTCTATCAAGGAGATCGCACAGATCACATCATCCTTGGAAACAACGGTAAAATCCAGACTGTTTGCGGCAAAAAGCCGCCTGCGGAAGGCTTTGGCGGAGGAACACACACAGCGGAAGGGGGAACTGGTTTATGAAAAGAGATGAATTGGACGCAATGATTCAGTATGCCATGGAAAAACGGACAGAGCATCTGAATACGGATCCTATGATGCTGGAACGCATCAAAAGAGAAGCGGCGTCAAGAGAGCGGAAGGAGAGAATTTCCATGAAATTATTTACACCAAAAAGAATTGCAGTTGCTGCTATTGCATGCTTCGCGTCTGTTACCTGTTATGCGGCAGTCCATTTCAGCGGCGTAGAGTCACAGACGACCATTGATGTTACAAGCTATGCGCAGCTTGAAAAGGCGGAAGAAAAAGTGGGATTTGATATGAAAACCGTAGAAGCCTTCTCCAATGGCTTTACATTTGTCAATGGCGGCACCGGTGAAATGTACGGACAGGATGAAAACGGCAATAACATAGGTGACCCATATGCGCTGATGACACTGTCTTACGAAAAAGAAGGTAAAACGTTGGTAGTCACTGCGCAAGACGGCGATCCTTTTACTGATGCAGGGCAAGAATTGCAGGAAGGCTACAGCAGCCATCTATATAAATTTGTGCTAGAAGGCTATGAATTGACAGCGGAAGATAAAGAAAGAGAAATGAGTGGCGAATTGATCATTTCTTATGGCACAGATGAAGTCATGGAAAGTGTGATGGAAGTCTATTCCTGGAAAGACGGTGATCTGTTTTACAGTATGACAGCAGATAACTGTAATCTGGGAGAAGAGGCTATGGCACAGATGGCAGAGGAAATGCGGAATGCCTAAAGGGTGCGGTAAAAAGAGTATGGGCTGACAGCAATATATCAATTAGGAAAAACGAAAAAGTGGAGAAACACCTTTTTTAAGGAGGTTTCTCCATTTTTTTGTACGCCGAATAGGTGTGACAAAACCCCCAGTTCAACTGGGGGTAGGTAAAAATACTTTAGTCTAAGCAAGA
>PPYE01661729.1_pt1 | contig 46761 bp, 48 predicted proteins | sample 1559881 | NCBI WGS metagenome assembly PPYE01 (sample SAMN08240022, study PRJNA423297) | Human gut metagenome, whole genome shotgun sequencing project.
ACCTTACCATTTATACCAAAAAAAGAATAAGTCTGTAAGCTGTTTTACTTGCTTACAAACTTATTATACGAGGAGAATTTTCATGATATATACACATCAATTTCTCTCTCCACTTGGAGAAATGCTCATGGCAGGGAATGAAAAAGGGCTTACCGGGCTCTGGTTCTGCGGACAGAAATATTTCGGTCTCGGTCTTGATCCGGATCATAAAGAAAAAGCCCTGCCTGTTTTTCAGCAGGCAGAGCAATGGCTCTGGATCTATTTTTCCGGAAAAGAACCGGATTTTTCTGTTCCCCTCCATTTCTCAGGAACAGAGTTTCAAAAAGAAGTATGGAAGCTTCTCTGTGATATTCCCTATGGACAGACTGTAACCTACGGAGATCTGGCCCGTTCTCTGGCTTTGCAAAAAGGAATACCCCACATGTCCGCTCAGGCTGTGGGCGGTGCTGTGGGGCATAATAAAATTTCTATTCTCGTTCCCTGTCACAGGGTTCTTGGTTCCGGCGGCAGCCTTACCGGCTATGCCGGAGGTCTGGATAAAAAAAGAGATCTCCTGAAGCTGGAACACATTCTTATCTGAGGATTTTTCCTGCGATCCTTGCCAGGATCCTTCCTCCCGGAAGCGCTGACAGCTCTTCTTCATCCGGTTTGCTGATAAACAGATAAGCAAAAAGATACACCATACCTCCAAGACCAATCGCAAGCATCAGTCCCACTGCCAGAAAGATCCGTCCCTCCGGAAGGGTCAGATTCAGTCCGTAGTAAACACCGCCTGCCACCAGCGCCATGGGCACAGAAGCCAGAAGCGGATTCAGATATGCATTTTTCCATGGATTTACATGGTGCATATATTTCCGCATGGCTGCTTCATTAAGAAGGCACATGACAACTGCATAGACGATCATTGCGATTACAATCGTATAGATTCCCAGATCTGTAAAATACAGAAGAAGCAGCATGGCGATCACATCCGCCACCAGCGCTATTGCTGCATGGATCATCGGGATCTTCGGCTTTCCGATTCCCTGAAGGACTCCGTTGGAAATATTGGAGTTTCCGTTCAGGATAATCGTAATGGCTCCCAGGATCAGAAGCATTGAACCCTCTCCATTGGTTCCCGGAAAGAGAAGACGGATCACCGGACCTGCCAGTACAGCCAGACCAACAGCCGCCGGAATGGAAATGATCATACTGATCCAGGTTGCCCTGTCGATCTTCTGATTTGCCGTGCGGATATCCTTTCTCGCATAATGAGCAGATACCTCCGGTATCATAGAGGTTGGCGCTGTGCTTGCCAATGTCAGGGGAATGTTGATGATCGTCATAAAATAGCCATACTCTGCATACAGATTGCCGATCAGATCAGGATCCATTCCTTTCATTCCCATAATCCCGGAATACATATAGCTGTTAATATATCCATTTACATTATAGATAAAAGCGCTGAGCACGATCGGCATAATGATAAGAACAATACTTTTCATTACGGAAGAGGTGCTTTCATTTACAGATCTTCTGTCGCTGTTCAGTCTTTTTCTGATATTTTTCCGATTCAGTCCATAGATCAGAAGCATAAAAAGAAGCGCTGCTGTCACGCCTGCGCCTGTACCCATCGTGGCACCTGCTGCTCCCCATTTCTGAACGACCGCTTCGCTTTCACCGCTGAAATGACTGATCATCACAGAAGACATCACAAGAGCAAACACAGCCACAAAGATCTGTTCGATGATCTGGGAAAGAGAGGTAGGCATCATATTGCGATATGCCTGAAAATATCCCCGGAATACCCCAAGGATACCGGAAAGAAAAATCGTAGGAGCCAACATCTGAAGCGCAAGCCTTGCCCCCTCCATCGAATCCGGAACCAGTATCTTTGCACCAAATACACAGAAAAGAGAGACGACGCCGCCTGCCACTACTGCATAAAGAAGTGCACAGTGGAATACCTTCTGGGCATCCCGGTATCTGCGGAAGGTGATCTTTTCTGCCATGATCTTCGATACTGCCTGCGGGATACTGAAGGAGGCGATCATCAAAAGGATAAAATATACGTTCTGAGCGAACTGGAACATGGCATAGCTGTTATTTCCAAGCGTTGTGGAAAGAGGACTTTTATACAACATTCCAATGATCTTGGAAATCAGTGCAGCTACCATCAGGAAGGATGCATTCCTTACAAGTGTATTGTCATTATTTTTACTCATGGTTATTCCGTTCCTTTATTTTCGATCTGCCAGTCTACTGGTTCCAGACCGTTTTCTTTCAGAAATTCATTTGTCCTGCTGAAATGTCTGCACCCGAAAAATCCTCTGTAAGCAGACAGCGGACTGGGGTGCGGTGCTTCCAGGATCAGATGCTTCGGATTATTCAGCATGGATTTTTTCATCTGGGCCGGACGTCCCCACAAGAGAAAGACGATGGGACGATCCTGTTCATTGAGAATACGAATGGCCGCATCGGTAAACTGCTCCCAGCCGATTCCCCGATGGGAATTGGCCTGATGCGCCCGTACGGTCAGCACCGTGTTCAAAAGAAGCACACCCTGACGGGCCCATTTTTCCAGATAACCATTGTCCGGGATCTCGCATCCCAGATCATCATGAAGTTCCTGATAAATATTTACCAGAGACGGTGGAATATCCACATCCTTTTTTACAGAAAAGCATAATCCGTGTGCCTGTCCGTCATTATGATAGGGATCCTGTCCCAGAATCACAACCTTCACCTGACTTAAGGGTGTAAAATGAAAGGCATTGAACATATCCTCTGCAGGAGGAAAGATCTTTCTTGTCTGATATTCCTGCATAACCGTTTTGTATAATTTTGTATAATATGGCTGATGAAATTCATCCCTGAGAGCTTCCAGCCATTCTCCTGACAACGGAGCCATAAATTCACCTCTTTATCTTCGTACGGAGATTCCTTTTTCTGCCAGATAATCCTTCACCTGGCTGATCTCCAGTTCTTTGTAATGAAATAAGGATGCAGCCAGAGCTGCATCTGCGCCTCCTTCGGAAAGCGCCTCATAAAAATGCTCCAGAGTTCCGGCGCCTCCGGATGCGATCACCGGAATGGAAACGGCATCTGCCACCGCACGGGTCAGTTCCATATCATAGCCTGCCTTTGTACCGTCACAGTCCATACTGGTAAGAAGGATTTCTCCTGCGCCCAGAGCCTCGGCTTTTTTTGCCCACTCTATGGCATCCAGACCTGTATCCAGGCGGCCCCCGTGCTTATAAATATTCCATCCGCCTTCCGGTCTTCTTCTGGCATCAATGGCAACCACCACACACTGGCTTCCGAATTTTTCTGCCGCCTCAGAGATCAGTTCCGGCCGGTCGATCGCTGCTGAATTAACAGAAATCTTGTCTGCCCCCTCCCGGAGAAGTCTTTTAAAATCGTCTACGGTACGAATTCCTCCGCCTACCGTAAAGGGAATGAACACGCTGGAGGCCACAGCACGGACCATATCCACCACGGTATCCCTCTCCTCGCAGGAAGCTGTAATGTCCAGAAAAACCAGTTCGTCTGCACCGGCCGCATCATAGGCTCTGGCAATCTCCACCGGATCTCCCGCATCCTTCAGATCTACAAAGTTTACCCCTTTTACCACCCGACCTTTGTTCACATCAAGGCAGGGAATGATTCTTTTTGTAAACATCTATCTTTCCTCCCTGTCAAGCTTTGCAAAATTCTCCAGAATCTTCAGTCCGTACCGGCTGCTCTTTTCCGGATGGAACTGGCAGGCAAATACATTATCCTTCTCTACCGAAGCATGAATTTCCGTGCTGTAGTCCGTTACTGCTTTTACAATTTCCGGCTCTTCCGCATGGAGATAATAAGAATGGACAAAATACACATAAGTATCCTCCGGAATATCCCGAAAAAGTCTTCCGTTATTCTGAAGATGAAGGGAATTCCAGCCCATATGGGGAATTTTTAAAGAAGGTGCAGGCGGAATCCTTAAAATTCTGCCCTTCAGGATCCCAAGTCCCTCGACTCCCGGAGTTTCCTCGCTGCTTTCAAAAAGAAGCTGCAGACCCAGACAGATTCCAAGAAACGGTTTCCCGGAATTTACCATATCATGGATCACCGGGACAAGTCCGTATTTATGAAGGTTTCCCATGGCGTCCCCGAAGCTTCCCACTCCCGGAAGAACCACCTTATCCGCATCCATCAGCACTTTTGGATCACGTGAAACCACTGTTTGTTCGCCCAAATGGGCAAAGGCTTTTTCCACACTGCGGATATTGCCTGCATCATAATCTATAATCCCAATCATATGCTGTCCCCTTTTTTCCTAAGATATGTCGATTATACTCCAAAAAAAGGCAGATGCAAAGGGATTTCTTTACATCTGCCGATTTTCGTCTTAATTCACACTCTTTGTGTCCAGGGTAAACCAGAATTCGACACCATTGTCATAATTGCAAACACCATATTCCTGGTGATGACTTTCCATGATCGCTTTCACAATGGAAAGGCCGATTCCGCTTCCACCATATTCTCTGGTTCTTGCCTTATCCACCTTATAGAATTTTTTCCAGAGGTTGGGAATGTCTGCCTCCGGGATCGGAGCGCCTGTATTGAAAACAGTGATCCTTACCTGGTTTCCTTCCGGAATCACACAGATCTCAATCTCTTTTTCTCCCTCCAGATGGTTCAGGGCATTACTGGTATAGTTGGTGACCACCTCTTCGATCTTGAATTCGTCTGCCCACACATATACCGGTTCCGGCGCCTGGAAAGAAACCTTTGCTTCTTTTTGCTGAATCATGATATCCATGGACTGGAGAACACCCCGGATCAGACTGACTATATCAAACCGTTCCATTGCCAGTTCATCCCTTCCCTCCTCCAGATGGTTCAGGGTCAGGAGATTTCTCACCAGCTTATTCATCTTGGCAGCCTCATCCATGATCACATCACAGTAAAACTCTCTGCTCTCCGGGTCATCTGATATATTTTCTTTCAGGCCCTCTGCGTATCCCTGTACAAGAGCGATCGGTGTTTTCAGTTCATGAGAAACATTATTCAAAAACTCCTGCCTCTGCTGATCGATCCGGATCTTACTTTCAATATCCTTCTGCAGCTGGTTATTCGCAGCCTTTAATTCCGAAATTGTTTTTTCCAGTTCCTCAGACATACGGTTGAAATTTTCTCCCAGTTCATCGATCTCGTTTCCTGCCTGGCTTCTGTATTTAGCCTCAAAATCCAGGCTGCTCATCCTTCTGGAAAGTACGGTCAGTTCACTGATCGGGTTTGTGATGCGACGGGTGATCACCCAGAGAACAAACGCACTGACTACAATAATAAAAATACCCACTACAAAATAAAAACTGTTGGATATGGAAACACTTTCCCGAATACTTTCCAGTGGAGTACGGATCAAAAAGAAATATCCTTCTTCCAGATTTCCCCAGCTTTCCAGATAATCCATACCTGCAAACCGGTCATTAACCTGCTGGATCACATAGCTTTCTGTTTCCTCAAGCAGCTTATACTTCGTGGGTTTTTTATCCAGATCATAGGCATATCCGATCAGCCTTGCCTGAAGCATTGCCTCGTTTCCTCCTATGGCAGCCACCTTTTGCCCATCTGCAGTGATAACCACCCACGACAGATTGTTCTGAGAACATGTCCGCCTCAATGTATCAGGAATCTCGGCTGATTCATTTCCTTCTTCGTCTTCCGTCAGATGCAATGCCTGAAGATCTGACATGGCAGACTTTAATACTTCTGTTTTTCTTGTAATATAATATTTTTCCAGAAACAGGATATTAATAAGAGTGATTGAGCAGATTGAAAGCACAAGAAGCCCTATAAACAGGATTTCCAGTTGTCTTTTCAGAGGATGGAACTTTCTTTTTTTCTCTTTCTTTTTTAAAGAAGGCTGTTTCATGACGGCTCAACCTCAAATTTATATCCCATGCCCCATACTGTTTTAATATATTCTCCCTTGTCTCCCATTTTGCTTCTCAGCTTCTTTACATGGGTGTCGATCGTTCGGGCATCTCCAAAATAATCATAATTCCATACAGAATTCAGGATCTTTTCTCTGGAAAGTGCAATTCCTTCATTTTCCAGGAAATAAGTAAGCAGTTCAAACTCCTTAAAGCTCAATTCCATTGATTCCCCGTCTACAGAAGCCTGATGAGCCGCTTTATCGATCACGATTCCTCCGGCAGACAGAATATTCTCTGCAGCGTCCTGTCCGGTTCTTCTTAAGATCGCCTCCACTCTGGCAACCAGGATCTTCGGACTGAAAGGCTTGGAAATATATTCATCCACTCCCAGATCAAATCCCAGAAGCTCATCCCTCTCATCGCCTCTTGCTGTCAGCATAATGATCGGAACTTTGGAATTCTTGCGGATTTCACGGCATACCTCCCAGCCATCCATCTTCGGCATCATCACGTCCAGGATGATCAGTGCAATATCTTTTTCTTTATAAAAAATATCCATGGCTTCTTCGCCATCCCCTGCTTCCAGTACCTGAAAGTTTTTCCTGGTCAGGAAATCCTTTACCAGCTTTCTCATACGGCTTTCATCATCTACTACAAGTATTTTCAGGGCATCCATATCCATACCTCCTGTTTTTCTATATAATCATGATAAGTGAATGTGCACAGCACTACTTATACTTCTTTCTAAATTCCTTTTTATCGTATCAAAAATTTATGTTAGATTTGTGAACGAAAAAGAATTTAAAAAAAATTATTTTTTTGAATCCTTTTCTCCCCTCCAGACGTCTAATAGATAGAAACACAAAAACACAGGCGCTTACAGCACCCCAGACATTGACCGGTCCATTTACCAAAGGGAGGAACCATATGACAGAGCATTTACTGCGAAAGGCAAAAAAGGGAGATGCCGATGCCTTCTGCAGTCTCATGGATATGCAGACACAGAGTATGTACAAAATCGCACGCTCTTATCTGAAAAATGACGAAGACGCTGCAGATGCTATACAGGATACTATTTTATCCTGCTATGAAAATCTTCCAAATCTGAAAAACAACAAATATTTCAAAACCTGGCTTACCAGGATCCTGATCAACAAGTGCAAGGATATCCTTCACCGTAAGAAGCTGACCCTGTATACCGATCAGCTTCCGGACACACCTTTTTATGAAGAAGATTTTGAAACCAGTGAATGGAACCAGCTCCTGGCTCCCCTGGATGAAAAATATCGGAGCATCCTTCTTCTTTATTATATGGAAGGCTTCAACACCTCCGATATCAGCCAGATCCTGAATATGAAAGAAAGCACCGTAAAAACCCGTTTGCAGAGAGGCCGGCGCATACTTGCCCAGGCTTATCAGTACCATATCAAGGAGGAACACGCATGATGACATTTGATAACAATGAAAAAAAATTAAAAGAAGAGCTGAATAAAGACGTGGAGATCCCTGTGATCGTCCATGAAAAAATAAACCGTGCCTACCGCATGATCGAAGATCACACCGTTGTCCAGAAAACACCTCAGAAGGATCCTTACCGATGGATGAAAACCGGCGCAAAAATCGCCGGAGGCATGGCTGCCGCAATGGCTGTGGGATTTGTCTTCTGTGCCGCCAATCCGGTTATGGCAAGAGAGCTTCCCCTGGTAGGCGGACTCTTTGAACAGCTCCAGGAAAACGTAAGCTTCTTTGGAAACTTTGCAGATAAAGCCACTGCCCTCGAAGAACCGTCACAGCAGGCTGCAGACTCCTCTGACTCTCAGACAGCCGCACCGGAAGAAAACTCCGCGCCGTCTGAATCAGTTTACACCAAAACAGCAGACGGACTTACCATTACTTTTTCTGAAATTTATGCCAACGATCAGGCTGTTTATCTTTCCATGCAGGCAGTCAGTGAAGAGCCATTCCCTGAAACCATGATGGATCAGGAAGACCAGCCTGTGATCTCCATGATCACAGATGTCAGCTACAGCTTCCTGGAAGAAGATCAGGCAGAACTGAATCCCGGTACCCAGTATATGAATCCGGAAGGAAAATTTCTGGACGACCACACCTATGCCTGTATTCTCCGTTTAAACACCAAGCTTGAGGATACCACCGAATATCAGGAAAAATATGACGAAATGGTAGAGGCTGTTTTGGATGAAATGGGAGTTACCCACGAAGATCTGAATGACGAAACAGAAGAAGGCTATGCGCTTCTGGGAGAGTTTAATGATAAAGTCACTGCACAGGCAGGAGCACTCCAGTCTGCATATGTGAAGCCCGTTGAGGTTCCTAAAACTTTTGACCTTCACCTAACTGTCAGTGAATTTATCGGTACAAAAGCAGAGCCGGAATACTGGGATCACGGTTATTCTGAGGAGGAACTTCAGAATATGTCTGACGAAGAATTCCAGGAAGTTATGAGTCAGATGCCGGCAGAATACAGCCAGCATCCTAATAAGCACGAAAATTACTGGTTTGAAGGGGACTGGAGCTTTGATATTCCTGTTACCGTTGATAATTCCCTGACAGAAACCATTGAGATCAACGAAACAAACGAAGATGGCATCGGACTGGCTTCTGTTGTAAAAACCCCTTATGAGCTTACCATAAATCCACTTTATGAAGAGGGTTCCAATTCAGACTGCTTTATCGTCACTCTCGATGCCGATGGAAACATGATGCCCTACATTGATTCTGACAGCAACGTAAACAACTACGCCATCCAGGATCGAAACGTATCCTCCATTGACGTTTATCTGGTTGATTATATCCAGTATATGGATGACCTGAAGGTCCGTTACTATAACGAAGAGCTGGAAAACGAGGAGTGGAAGGCTCTTTTGGATGAAAATGCCAGATACCATAAGACCGTGGTACTTGAACAGTAAACCATTCTTGTTTGTGGGAAAGTACGGAACATTCATTTTTGCCTGTAAATGACATGCAGGATCAGAGAAATCTATCACAGAAACTGGTTCGGGATTTGGAAAGTTCTATGCTTCTGCTTCTTTGCAAAATACACTTCCCCGAATACCGAACTCGTCTGCGACTCAGACAGCAGTATCCGGGGAAGTAAAGCAAAGTCGCAGAAGACAAGTACTTTTGACCAAATCCCTCAAGGTTTCTGAATCAGATTGCTCTGATCCTGCATTGTATTTTCCAGACAGCAAATTGATATTCCTGCAGTTTTTTTGTTTCTGGGCAGGGCAATCGCAGAGAGCAGAATAACTAGCCAGCCTGCGGCTGGCAACCGGCCAGAGGCCGGAAGTTACCGAAAGGTTTTCTGTTTGGCTGTTGCCCATATTCAGATGCAAAGAGAAAAAGCCAGATCATGGTGCCTTGCAAGGCTTCCGTCGGTAAGCCTGTGTTAGCTGCTGCCACCGAGCACGCTGCCTGAGCCGTCAGGCGAGTTCGTGCGAATGGCAGCAAATCAGCGCACAGGTTTACCAGGAAACGCAGCATAGCACTATGATCTGCCTTTTTTTCATATGCATCGTCTGTGGGGAATAAAAAACAAAATCCACCAGTTCCCACAATCAGGACATCTGATAGTAATGGGCATAAATTCCATTTCTGGCAAGGAGTTCCTCATGGGTTCCTCTTTCTGCAATCCCATTATCTGCCACGACCAGGATCTCATCCGCATTTCGGATGGTGGAAAGCCGGTGCGCTATGGTGATGGTCGTTCTGTTTTTTGAAAGCTCTTCCAGGCTTTTCTGAATCCAGCGCTCGCTTTCGTTATCCAATGCACTGGTAGCTTCATCCAGGATCAGGATCGGAGGATTTTTCAGAAATACTCTGGCAATGGAGATCCTTTGCTTCTGTCCGCCGGAAAGACGGGTTCCACGTTCTCCTACAAAAGTATCGTACCCATCCGGAAGAGACAGGATGAAATCATGGATATTTGCTTTTTTTGCGGCATCAATGATTTCTTCCATAGAGGCGGAAGGTTTTCCATAGGCAATGTTTTCTTTGATGCTTCCCCCAAAAAGATAAATATCCTGCTGTACAAGACCGATCTGATTTCTCAGACTTTCCAGTGTCAGTTTTCTTACATCCTGACCATCCACAGTGATCCTGCCTCCTGTAGCATCATAAAATCTTGGAAGCAGGGAGCAGATTGTTGTTTTTCCACTTCCGGACGGGCCTACCAATGCAATCGATTTTCCGGCCGGAATCTTAAAGGAAATGTGATCCAGCACCGGAGTCTCGTCATCACTGTAATGGAAGGATACGTCTTCGTAGGAAACCTCTCCTTTTACATTTTTCAACGGCTCTGCATCCGGTGCATTTACGATCTCCGGCTCTGTTTCCATTACTTCGAGGAAACGGCGGAAACCGGAAAATCCCTTCTGCATCATCTCGATCAGTTCCACCAGTATCTGGATCGGGCTTACAAATATTCCGATATAGAGCGCATACATGGCAAGATCTCCGGCATTCATTTTCCCTCTGGCGATCAGCCAGCCTCCAAATACCAGAGTAACCAGATACATCATTCCCTGAAAGAATCGGTTCCAGCCCATAAAATTACCCATACAGCTGTAATTTGCATTTTTAGAGCGAAGAAAAGCATGATTGCTTTTTCCAAATTTCTCACGCTCTACATTTTCATTGGCAAAGGACTGCACCACACGGATTCCTGCCAGTGTATCCTGCAGACTGGAATTCACATCCCCGATCTTCCTGCGGTTATCCATAAAGGTTTCCTGCATTCTTTTATTCTGTTTCATGGAAAACAGCAGCATCACAAAAACAAGGAGCAGAAGCGGGATTGCAAGTCTCCAGTTGATCAGAAACAAAAATACAAAAGATCCCACGATTTTAATGAGGGAAATAAAAAGATTCTCCGGACCATGGTGTGCAAATTCCGAAATATCAAAAAGATCCGATACCAGTTTGCTCATCATCTGACCGGAATTATTCTGATCGTAATAGGAAAAGGACAGCTTTTCATAGTGGTCAAACAGCTGCCGGCGCATATCCCGTTCCATTTTTGCCCCCATCATGTGTCCCTGATAGCCAACATAGTAGACACAGAAGCTCTGGATCAGATACATGGCAAGAAGCGCGGCTCCAATAGGAAGAAGAGCTTTCAGGATTCTGGAAGGTTCTTCCGTAAAAATTGTTGCTGTCAGTATTCTCAGTATCTGAGGAAATGCGAGATCCACCATACTGATGATTGCCGCGCAAAAAAGATCCAGAAAAAACACTGTCTTATAAGGTCCGTAATAACGGATAAATTTTTTCAGCGTGTACATCATTCTTTCTCATCCTTTCGCAATATTCCTCTGCTATTATAGACTCTATTTTTCCCAAATACAATGCTGTAACTTCTCTTTTTCTCTCTATTCCGCCGGAAAACGTATCCCCACATCATAAGTTCCTGTTTCACGTCTGAGAAATTCCATATTTCCTCCATGAGCCCGTGCAATCTGTCGTGCAAGCCGAAGTCCCATAATATGGATCTTTTCTGTCTGTGTATCCATGTTTTCTACTACAACCTGCGGAATTCCCGTTCCGGAATCTGTTATACAAAAGCATGCCATTCCGTCCTTTTCATAAAGACGGATCCTGATCTGACATCCCTGGGGATTATGGCGCACACTGTTCCCGATCAGATTGCGGAGCGCACGTTTGACCAGATTTCCATCTGCAAAAACAACTGCTTTTTCCATTTCCGGAGAAATATCCAGTTCCACCTCTGTCTGCCCGTTTTCGCTTTCCAGTTCTTCATTGTAAAGATCTGCCGTACATTCTCTTAACAGCAGCGCCGGAGAACACTTTTCAAGATGCAGCGGCTGCGCATCATAGGCAAGCTTTGAAGTAAGATTCAGATCCGAAACCAGCTGACTGATCAACTGGCTTTGCCTGCATATGGTATCCGTGATTCTTTTTTCCTCTTCTGTCAGATTTGAACTCTTTGCCAGCCTGTCTGTATATCCTACGATCAGAGCCAGAGGAGTACGGATATCGTGAGAAACTCCGGAAATCCATTCGGTTCTGGCCTGATCCCTTTTATTCAGCCGCTGTTTCTGTTCCTGAAGGATTTCTGATGTATGATTGATCTGAAGTGCCAGATCACGGGTCATGCCTTTTTCTTTCAGCCGTACCGGCTCCTGTCTGGACAGTTTTTCCACACCGGTTCCCAGCGGCTTTAATGCCAGATAAAAACGATATCCAAGAAGGAAGACAAAAAACAGAATCACCACAGCATTGACCAGAAAGATTATTTTCAGGTACTGGGGAATCACAGCGATATCATTCAAAGGAAAAATTTCGCTGTATCTGGCAAAAAAATCCGGATCCAGTCCCACTACAAGAAGAAGCTTTCCTGTATCCCACACTGCTACAGGATAATCATTGAGATACCATCTGCTGAATTTTGCCACCTCTGCATTACTGTAGGAACGGTCAAAATGAGCAGGCAGTCTCCACTCCCAGACTACCTGTCCGTTATTATCAAGTCCCATACACCATTGAAGATCCGAATCATTCAGTTCCTGAATCCCTTTGTCTCCCAGTTTCCATTCTCCATTTTCCCAAAAAAGTGCATCGCTGATCGCTTCCAGTGTACTTCTTCGGAAATCCTGTCTCCTGGACACCTGCATTTTTTGATATCCCAGGGCAAAAAAAGCAATCATATTACTGAGCAGGATCACGCAGATGATGGCTCCTGCTGTAAAAGAATAGCGTCTGATAATCCGAAAAAGGCTTCTCATACACACCCTCCCCGGTCAGCTGCCAGCCGATACCCCAGTCCCCGGGCGGTCAGAAGCCACTGGGGATGGGAGGGATCCTCTTCGATTTTTTCTCTTAAATGCCGGATATGAACCATAAGCGTATTCTCATATCCATAATATCCATCTCCCCAGGCGGCATTGCACAACGCGTCAAAGGTGACGATCCTGCCTCTGTTCTCATTGAGTTTTTTCAAAAGGATCAGCTCCTTGGCTGTAAAAGGAGTTTCTTCTCCTCTGTACCGGACAATCCCGTAATCAAAAAGAATCTCATGGTTTCCCAGACATAAACAGTTCTCCTCGTTGTTGTCCGGCTCTTCCTGTCGATAGCTTCTTTTCAAAATGGCACTCACTCTCAGCACCAGCTCCGGAGGAAGAAACGGCTTGGTAATATAGTCATCCGCCCCAAGTCCCAGTCCGAAAAGCCGATCCCTGTCTTCGTCCTTTGCAGAAAGAAATAAAATAGGAATATCCGACTGCTCTCTCATTCTCTGGAACAAACGAAATCCGTCCCCGTCCGGAAGCATCACATCCAGAACTGCCATATCCGGTTTTTCTCTCTGAAACACTTCCAGCGCTTCATGGACGCTTCCTGCCTTTACTATATTTTTATAGCCGCCCTGCTTCAGAATATCTGCGATCATTTCTACCAATTCCCGATTATCATCCACCAACAGGATCTTACGTTCATATAATTCCATAAAAACCTCCCGATTTTATGTTTCCGATTTCTTTTCCTATTATAATTTATTTTTTATCTCATTCCAACTGCTGCCGAAAAAGTTAAGGTAAAAATAAGGTTCAGTTAAGCCTCACCTAAGCCTGATCTTTTATACTTGTTTCAGATCAGAAAAGAACTCAAGGAGGTATTTGATATGGGACCTGTGATTGTTACAGATTCTCTCACAAAAAAATATAAAGCAAAAGCCGTGGTAGATCAGCTTGATCTCCGTGTACCGGGAGGAAGTATTTATGGTTTTCTCGGTCCTAACGGCGCCGGAAAATCCACCACACTGAAAATGCTTCTTGGTTTGGTCAGACCTACCGAAGGACACATTCAGATTCTGGGAAAAGATCTGGATTCCCGAAATCGCTTAAATATCCTTTCCGAAACAGGCTCACTGATCGAAGCGCCTGCCTATTATGGACATTTAAGCGGAAAAGAGAATCTTCAGATCGTCTGTACTTTAAAAAATGTACCGGAAAAGGAAATCCAGAGAGTGCTTCATGTTGTCCGTATGGAGGGACAGCAGAACAAAAAAGTCAGCCAGTATTCCCTTGGCATGAAGCAGCGGCTTGGACTTGCCGCTGCCCTTCTTGGAAATCCCAAGCTTCTTCTGCTGGACGAACCTACAAACGGGCTGGATCCTGCCGGAATTCAGGAAATGCGTGAGCTGATCTGTTCTCTTCCTGCTGCTTTCGGAATCACCGTACTGATTTCCAGCCATCTTCTTTCTGAAATGGATCAGATGGCCACCCATGTAGGAATCATCAATCAGGGACAGCTGATTTTTCAGGACAGCTTAAGTGTCCTGCACGAACACAGCCGGGGGCGTCTTTACCTGCACACCTCAGATGATCAGACAGCTCTCCTGGTGCTGAAAAATTCCGGTATTCCTGCTCAATGGAGAAACGGACGTCTCAGCCTGAAACTGATGGAAGACAGTAAGGTCATGCATGCAGCAGCGCTTCTGGTAAACTCCGGAATCGGGATTCTGCGTCTGGAAGAACAGCAGATGAGCCTGGAGGACATCTTCCTTCAGCTTACAGGAAAGCAGGTGAGTTTATGATCAGATGTTTGTCGTCACAGTTACATGCGGAACATCAGAAAATCAGGCACACGAAAGCGATTCTTGTTCCCCTTGGTTTTCTGGGCTTTTACTTTCTGTGGACCATGTGGCAGATCAGTTCCATGAAGCCAGATGAATTCCCGACCGGATATGCCATGCTGTTTTATCAGCTTCCTGTCATGAATGCGATCCTTCTTCCCCTGATGATCTCCGTGATCGCCAGCCGGATCTGTGATATGGAAGTCAAAGGAGATACTTTGAAGCTTCTCTATACCATACAGAAACCTGGCAGTTTTTTCGACTGCAAATACCTGAACAGCTTCCGATATCTGGTATTTTTCACCATCGGGCAGGGACTGCTGATCCTGTTTTTCGGCAGCCAAAAAAAATTTGGCGGTTTCCGGTCAGAAGATTATTTCCTTTATCTCCTCACTGTCCTTATCGTCAGTGCAGTGATACTTGTGATTCAACAGACCCTGTCTCTTCTTTCAGAAAACCAGCTTTTTCCTCTGGGAGTCGGAATTGCCGGAAGTTTTCTTGGACTTTTTTCCATGTTTTTCCCTGCCGCTGTGGCAAGATTTGTCCTCTGGGGATACTATGCCGCTTTTTCTACCGTGGGAATGGACTGGAACAAAGACACAAGGATCATCCATTATTATGAAATTCCCTTCCCCACTCATAAATTTATCCTGTTTCTGGCCTTTGGAGTTTTAATATTCCTGCTGTGCCGGACTGTTTTCAGCAAAAAGGAGGTATAGATCATGCTGATCCAATGTATTCGTGCAGAAAAACAGAAGCTGCGCCACTCTCTTATCCTTCCTGCCTGTCTTTTTATTCCGGTAATCCCTGCTGTTATGGGAACCTTCAACTATATGCAGAACCTTGGAATACTGAAATCTCAGTGGTATTCTCTGTGGACACAGCATACACTGTTTTATGCCAGTTTTTTCTTTGCCCCGCTGATCGGTCTGTACTGCTCTTATATCTGGAGGCTGGAGCACAGACATAACAACTGGAACAGGATCATGACCGCCCCGGTTCCGGTCTCTGACCTGTTTTTCGGAAAACTGGTCTGGATCCTGCTTATTACCCTTCTGACCCAGCTTTGGACCGGAATCCTTTATCTGATCAGTGGTAAGCTTGCCGGTCTTCCGGGAATTTTCCCTCCGGAAATTATAATCTGGATTTTAAGAGGGACTCTGGGTGCCATACCCATCTGCTGCCTTCAGTTATTTCTATCCATGAGAATACGAAGTTTTTCCATTCCGGTAGGAATCGGGCTGATCGGAAGTGTGCTTGGCGTATTATTTAATAATGAGGGAATCGGCATTTTCTGGCCATACAGCCTGATGCTTCTGGGAATGAACTCCAATGGCACAAATGAATCGATTTTAAAAGATTTCCTTCCATTTCTTCTGTCTGTAACTGTTTTTTCGGTGTTCTTTTGCCTGGCAGCCATATGGAATCTGAAACACCGGGATGTAAAAGCCTAAAATGAAAGCATCTTCCCCTTGACAGATGCTGATATTTCTTCTAATATATAAAGACAGAAAAGCTTATGTTCGTCTGTATACCAGTCATTATCTTATCATGTAAGGGCTTGTACTGGTTTCGACGGGGGCTTTGAAGTTGAGGAAGCCATCCGCAGACTCCTGGACTGCGTATCAACCGGGAACCTAAATATAAACGCAAACGAACAGTACGCGTTAGCAGCCTAATTGCTGCTCGTCAGCCCTGATGCACTCACACATCAGGAATCTGGCGTCGACTATGTGAGAAACCTTGCCGGGTAAGCTTTGCCCCGGTAGATGTATCATGAAGCTACTGAAGCGGTAAGCCTGTCGGTGGGCGTGCCGCCAAGGGAATGTTAAATCAGCGACTGTGATGGGAGATGCCGCAAGGGATAGGCTTTCGGACGCGGGTTCAATTCCCGCCAGGTCCATTTTAAGAAAACCCAGTAAGTACGGGAATGCCTGTATTTACTGGGTTTCTTGCTTTTATTGTAGCGTTTGAATTTTCGCCAAAACGGTGCTTTTTACGCCAAAATAACACCCTATGCAACACGAAATGCAACACGAAAATTATCGTAAAACGCTGTAAAATAGCCGCATAGCGGAATTCTATACAACACGAAGATGATACAATATGTTCCCGGCAGGTTGGCCCTGCCGGGATGTTTTTACTGTTTCTGGATGTACTTGGAGCTCACAAAACCATAGTACTCACCAGCAATCCGAATGTAATACCATTCACTGCCATCATCGGCTTTCTGAGTAAAGTTCATGACGTCTACAAGATTTCCCTTGGACAGCTGCGGATATGATTTAATTGTTGGGTACTCTGTGCCAGCCCATGTACGGACGTTTAATTTAGAGGCTGTAACCTTTCCAACAAAGAGCCTTTGCGTCTTATCCTGTTTATTTGGGATCTCCTGTTTCGGAGGCTCATTGGTCTGTGCGCCGTCTATCTTGATATATGCAGTCCATACCCAGCCTACGCCGATGTTTACCACATTAACCTGTGTCCAGGATCCGTCTGTGGTTCCGTTAATCTCAAAACGGTTGCCTTTCATCAACTCGCCAATCACTTCTCCGTTTGGTTCTGCCCGGACAAAGAGATTGTCTACAGTAGACGTAGCCGTTCCGGTTGCTTTCCAGGGTTTTTCCGGCTTGGCCTCTGCCTCTCCGTAATCAATCCAAACATATCCATCAATCTGGCTGTTTCCGATGGTATAAGATTTCTCAGCCACGCAGCCGCCGTTTGCCTCCACATGGTTCAGACCGCCGGAAGATGTATTTCCCTCGTTTGTGTAAATTGTATTTCCGGAGATACGGATAACCCGGCCAATATGTGCTCCGCTTCTGAAGATAACCAGCGCTCCCAGCTTCGGTGTGCTGTGCCATGTTCTTTTTGACCGGGAATGAGCCTTGACACTATTGCAGTTGTAAAACCCATTACCCATGATTTCAAGTGCTTTTTTCTTTCCGAAAATTTTGACACAGATCCAGAACTGATAGGTAGCGCACCATGGCTGTCCCTGACATCCCATTAATCCCCAGTTATTTACATCCCGGGAATACTTTGTGTAGTTGCCATATCCTGCGTTTCCGGTCTTACTGTCCAGATTTGCATTGCTGCGTTTTTCCAGATATCCAACCTGATTGTCCAGAAGTTCTTTGGTTTTGCTCCATAAATTCATTTTCGATTCCTCCTCTACTGCATATGTCCGGATCATCTCGATCACCTTTTTCTGGCGGATGGTATAGTCCCCTACCTGATTGTTGTTTGATTTATCCGCCGGATCCGTGCAAAGGGCAGAATAGATCCGCTCAGATGTGTAAGGTTTTGCCGTCTTAGCCAAAATCCTTTTCACTGCCGCCGCTCCGCCCTGATGGATGATGTTAATACATTCCATCATAGCTGTATCGGGCATGGATCCGTAAGTTTTTGTAATGCTCTCTGCATACTCTCTGATCTGGGTATCCATCAGCTTGTCCTGAGATTTTATACCCACGGATGAGGAGATAATCTTGATGATACACTTTGCTTTTGCAGAGGTAGGAGAGATTGCATACCTGGACCAGTTTTTATGCAACAGATCATCTGTAATTCCCTGCGTATCCAGACGCTTAAACTGAGCTGGATCTGCTCTCTGGATCTCCTGCAGAAGCCTCTTCGCCTCTCCTGCGTACCACTGGCCAGCTCCGATAGTAATTGCCCTTTCATTTGGCGTATTTGCCCCGGCGCCGATAAAAGCATCATATCTCTGCTTTCCGTATACCTGGCCGCCGGTTTCTACGGCGTACAGAATCTTTCTCAATACTTCAATGTTCTTTTCAATCATAGGTTATCCTCCAATAGAAAAGAGAGCCTGTTTCCAAGCTCTCAAAAATATTATACTATTCCTCTTTCCTGGCCTGTTTCACAAGCTGGTTGACATATGTACTTAATCCAGCTACAAGGATTCCCTGCACAATGGCCGTAAATACCGCCATAGCAATTTCCTGCATAGTTCCCAGCGGACAGGTAGCAATCACATAAACCGCTGCCAAAAGGCACCCACACGCCCCAAGAATAGCCGGGATATACTTATCCTTGACTGCCTGGGCCTGTTTTAATCCTGCACCGATAAAATACAATACGACTGCCAGTACCAAAAGTTCTGGTTTTACATAATTAATAATCTGCTCCATATTATTTTCCCTCTTCTTTCTTTTCCAGGATAGCAATCCTGGTTTCATGATTATTCAATTTTTCATCCTGCTTATCATTATGCTCCCAGATTCGTTCATGTGACTTCCGGTTTCGTTCCGTCAGTTCATCAATGTTTTCATCCAGGGCACTAATCCGGGCGATTAATTTCGTGATAGATGTGTTGAGCTTCAGGATTGGTGTCCCTATAGCAATCACAAATCCAATCAAGGCAACAATCACCCCAAACACTTCCCATTCTGTCATATTTTTCCCTTTCCCGGCATTGCGCCGGCGCAAACTTAAGTATAAAAAAAGACCTCTGCGGTCTGTCTCTGATTGCCATATTGTATCCTCCTTATCTTTCCCGGTATTTATATTGTCGAGTCTTCCTTGATGGCGACAACATAAAAATAGCCTTCCGCCTGTATAAACAATTATCTGTACAAACAAACGATTCCGACCGTTACTTTTTGAGATGATGCACTCTTTATTCGGATATTAGTCGAAGAAGTAAATTCGCAAAATGAGATATTGGTTGTCATTGCGCTTCCTACTACTTTTTGAATAAAATGAGCAACTATTGTTTGACCACTGCCTACTCCCCAATCGACTGTTATATTTGCGTCCTGATTTGCAGTTACATCAATAGATACTTCGAGAAATTTAGTTTTAATTGTTTTTGTGTTTAATTCATTTATCGCACCAACAATTTCCTTGCTTGTCGTACTTAAGCTTTCTGCCGTACCGATTCTCAGTTTTTGCTTTATAAAGTCCGTAAGTGTGGAAAGTTTACTTTTCTTCGCTGCCATTTCAGTATCAATCATTATTTCTGCCGATTCTGATAATTGGTTTTCTTCAGGTAAGTTTTTTATAAGTGTTGTCAAAAAACTATCTGCCATTTTATTTGCTCCTTTTTCTGATAATTTCAAGTTCACGTTTGAGTTCATCAATTTGGTTTTTCTGACTTTTTATCATTGCAAACATGGCCGGAATTAATACTCTCTCGCTCCAGTCTTCTGTTTCTCCATTTTCGTTTTTCACAGCAGCTTTTGGTATATAGGCTTCAACATCCTCTGCAATAAGCATCGGCATTACTGTGTTAAAACATCCTGATTGTCTTGTTACAAATTCATTCTTGTATTTAGCCCATACCGGCTGAATTTGATACCATTTCTCAATATCCTCATCTGTTATGTTACGACCGATGGTTTTGTAGCGCTTTGATGATGACGTCCTGTATACTGTACTCCCAGATATTATAATACTGCTTCCAGTCCCCGTTCCCAATCCATAGATATTAAACGGATTCCCTCCGTCACCAAAATCATCTCCGCTTCCAGTCTGTCCGGATAAATGCAAATCAAGTCCATACTTGATTCTAAAATTTTTGGAATCTAGCTGTGCAATATTGTCCTTATCTCTAAGCTTTACATTTCCATCCAGACTCTCTATAAAACGTCCATTAAATCCCCACCCAGGGAATTTCACATTTCCACCGATAACGTTTAATCCGGTACTGAACTCAGGTTTGCCGGAAAATTTAGCATCACCGCTTACCAGCATTTTGGTAATATTATATAAAATCGCATTACCTATAGTAGCATTGGTTACATTCGCATTTTCCGCATCAAGTTCATCAAAGTTTCCGTCCATTCCATCCTGATTTGAGTTAAATTTGATAACCGGTATCGTCTCAAATGTGACCGCTGTATCATCCGTAAATATAGCTTCCTGCACATATCGTATTCCGGTTTTGCTAAATTCAACTCCTTTATATGAGTATCCTGATCCTGATTCTTGATACTCATAAAAAAAGGTGACTCCGTTATTATCAATTCTGCCAATTAAATCTCCGGCATTGTTATAAATATCTTGCTGTCCATTTCCATTTTTTACCCCGCCTAATTTTAATATACCTGTCTGTAGATAAGACATGTTGATGTACAATTGACCATTAAGCATAAATATTCCTTGCGCAGTCCCATTATTGGTAAGAATATTAAATACTTCCTCTTGTGTAAGGTTATCATCAGCATCTCGTATCACCGCTACACTCTGCATATCCATAAGATTTGTGGTTCCACCGGAAGCGTATAATTTGCATCTCACGGATGTAACATCTCTGGGAACACCAATTATGGAACCATTTCCAGTAGCAACGATCTGACCAGTCTGTGTAGACAGCAAAGAATAAAGATAATGCTTTACAGTGTCTTCATTCGCAGTGCTGGTATATATGGTTTTCCACGTATTTCCATCCACTGTTTCCTCTATGATAAATCTCCCTGCATACGGTATCCGTGCAGCACTGTTCCCATCTCTGTAATACGCCTTAAATTCAATAAAGTTTGGTGATATTGTATTGTCTTTTGATCTTTTAAGCACATTGCTTGAGGCTTCGATAAAGTAGGTTCTCCCGGGGATTCCGTCAGCTCCGGGTTTTCCATTTTCTGCCATAATAACAGGTATGCTCCACTCTGTTGCTGCAATCGTATCGGATGCATCCATACTCGCCGCAGTTGCAAGAATAACGTATAGTGGATCTGTGCCAGACGGAATGGTTTTTGACCATCCATTTGTGAGTCCAGATACTGCTCCCGTAGCGAATGTGTATGTAATCGCCGCCGACGGCTTTTCCGGAACGCTTGTCTTTCTCTGATACAAATAAATAGTTGCTGCATTTAGTCCATTTGCGCCGTTGCTTCCCTGATACCCAACACTATAAGAAGTTGTAGAGCTTCCGTCACTGTAATTAACAATTGTCCGTGTCCATAGGTATTGTCCTTTTTCTATAGACGGCACAGATGGATTCCATTCCCCTGTTGGAGGCGTTGTACCGTTAGAAGACGCCTGATAAGTAATTGATTTCGACGTAATAGTTACAGATGTACCACTTATCCCCGGCGTACCTCCCTTATTTTTCGCCACATTAAACCGTTTCGTTACCGTAAACAGATTCATGTAATTTGCAGTAATATCTACCCACCCAGTATCTGCCGATAATTCAGTAACTATATATTCTCTTCTTGCATTATCCCATGATCCCGTTATAGAAGACGACTTTTGAACAGAATAAGTACAACTTGCCGATACATCATCGTGTCCATAAAATACGGTGACGTGGGTTTTTACAGATGGAAATTGTGATATATTTCCGTTGTAGTCTGCTGGTATTCCCTGATATTCATTATCAAGCTGCATGACAATATTACCGGATTTTTTTATCCGCTCATCCAAATCATCCAGGATCGTCCCCAATTTTTTACCGCCGATCTGGATTATGTCTCCGGATACGATGACCTTGCCGGTATCTATGTCTACGGAAAATATAATCTCTTTTGTCTCTGCATCCCTCACCGTAATTGCACCAGTATTGATATAATCCGCATCGATTCCGTGTGCATACAAAATTCGTGTAATCATATCCCCATCAAGGACAAAGCCATACAAGTATGTTTTTCCGCCGTCCTGTGATACTCCGATCGCTTCAGAGGTGATTTTGATCACAGTTTTGGATTCCCCAAGTGTAGGCTTATCATGCAGATACGTTATCGTGCTTCCATCTGGCTGTTTTTCATAAGTGGAATACAGGCCTCCGCCGGCATTTAAGGAATCTCCCAGTTTTTTAATCGCCTCCTGACGCTCCGACCGTTCCTGGTTGATCAGATCCTGGAGATATATCTTGGTCTGAGCATCACTGTTTCCATATGTGGAGGCATTTCGCAATCCTGATTCCGCACTGTTCTTCAAAGTTGTAATGCCGAAAAACACAAAATTGATATCTGTCACAAACGTATTATATGTATTTCCCCGCCAGTCCGTGATCTTTGCCAGATCCATGAATTCTACCAGAGGATAGGTGATATAATCTCCCGTAAACTTCCGGAAAGGGATCCCCGCTATCCTTTCATTGATCCAAGACACAAGTGCTTCCTCATTTCCGGAAGCGAGAGGATTACTGACCGTCAGCATATATCCTTCCGAGCCAGCACGCACAGTTTCCTCAACCTCTGTTTCCTTTTCCCCTTCTGTCTTTTTGACTTTCCGGGTAGTCTGGATACCTGTAATTGTAATATCACTGGTATCTACTGTCAGGCTTTTCCACTCTGTGAGATTATGATATCCTCTGGTAAAATCCAGATCATAAGTCAGGATTTCCAGTTTTCCATTCCGGTTGATCCTGGCGTTGCCACATGCGATCATAGCAATATAGCCAATGATCTGGCGAAAAGTGTAATCTCCGGAAGGTTTTGTCTGGATCTGAAAATCATCATGAAGAAAAGCTGCAGTACCTATCAGGATATTGCACCTTGAACAGGCATCCCGTAAGACAGCGCCCGCAGTTGCCGGAAACGAAAGATCTGTGGAATACGGCATGTTTGCCTTATACATATCGTCAAAAGCATCCACCGTTACTGCTGTTCCATAACATTCCGGAGATGTCACTGTGAAGGTTCCGAATTCGATCTTCTCCACAGTATCCGACAGCGTAAAAGTCAAATACAAGCGTACTTTTGCTCCATAAAAGTCATACGATTCCAGATGATCGTCATCATTCAAAAGTTCAATCTGGATACTGCGGCAAAGAGCTGCTCCTATTGGGACAGCGTTTGTATCCGCCGCATCTACCACACCGTTATTTGATATAGAAAAATCTTTTTCTTCCAGATTCAGGACCGTACCATCCAAAAATGTGACTTCGGCGTTTTCTTTAAAGTCCTGACGCTGCATCATGATTTCTTTAAATTCACTGCTTACATTGATCATAGTTTACTCTTCCCTGTCATATTGAAAGACAATTCACTCAGATACATTTCATCCTCCGACAACGATCCTATAGTTAAATTTCCGCTTCTTCCTACATAAAACGGATCATCCCTCCAGGTTCCGTGATAAAGGCTGAAATGATGCAGAATAAAAGTGGCTCCTTTGGCAATGATACGAAGAATCTTCGATGCCTCCGCAACAGGAATATTCGATGCTTTATAGCTGTACTGCTCTACGGTAAACATAGGGGTAAAATGCCCTTCACCAGCCTGGGAACGGGTACTGCCTTCTGTATACGTGGTTTCAAAGCTGTATCCCATATTTTTGTCCGGCTGCCAGATTACCGTTCCATTCATTTTGATTTTATCCTGTGCCATATTCTGCCTCCTACGTTAATAGAAACGGATTCCGCCCATTCAGGTCTCTTCTTGATTTCGCTTCTTCTATGACTTCATCAAAAATTGTTCTGCGATTGAGCTGTGCCGTGAATCTGTACTGCCCACCGCCTGACGCTATTCCGGATTCCTCTCGGACAATCTTTCTCAGTAGACTTTCCGGCGCTTCAATATTGTTTCCACTCTTCTGATCACCAAGCACTGCCAGAAATTCAGACCGCGGCGGAATCACTGCACCAGAGGCCAGATACGGAACATTTGGCACACGCGGGAAAGATGCATGGAATCCAATGATACGGCTTCCGGTTGCAGTAGGTACTTCCCAGGGACCAAAGTTCATAGCCGCTTCAATTCCTGAAATGGAATAATTGATATTGGAAATTCCATAATTAATGGTACTGATCATGGAATTCATTTCATTTTGGATCCTTCTTGTCATTCCTGCTATGGAGTTGGCCACAGTCCTGCTGATTTTATTCCACATCTGTTCTGTTTTGGTCGCCGCCTGCTGCCATCTTGACTGTATTATATTTACAGTGCTTCCCAATTTAGGATTAACCTGTTTTGAATTCATTTCCAATATGATCTGTTCGATTCGTTTTGCTATGGATTCCCATTTCTTGGTCATAATATTGTACATAGACTGGGAATAGCTGCGAACCGTCTCTGTCATTTCGGCAAGTTTTTTTGCGGCAGTCTGCTTCATATGGTCAAGATTTTTCTTTACTTCAGCAGAAGAGCTTCCCCATTTTGTTACTGTAGTTTCATCCACATCGGAAAATGCCGTCTCCACTGCCCCGGCAACACCTGGAAGGTTTTCTTCCGCTGCTTTCTTCATATCCTTGGATTCTTTATCCACAGCGTCTCCTGCCGTTTTCATACTGTTGGTCACAGTCTGCTGTGCACCTACGATATTGGTATCCACACTTGTTTTTACAGCCTGAGTAGCTTGCGGAAAATATACTCCAAGTTTATTAATAAATTCATCCGCCGGTATTCCTGCTGCTTCAAGCTGTCCTGAAATCATGTCCAGAGCTTCCTGGGCCGTTGCTGCAGATGACAAAGTATCGTCCATGGACATCAGGATTCCCTGATAGATGCCACCGAACTCTCCTCCAGTCAATGACAGTTCCCATAAAGCATCTCTCATTCCACCCATTGCTTCCTTCATAGAAACACTGGACAGATCAATTTCTCCTGCTGTCTTTGACATTCCAGCCCCCAGCTGCTCTGCTCCCTGTGCCAGAAGATCCACGCTTTCTTTTGTTTTGGTGGTCCAATAATCGTTCTCCTGCAAAACAGTATTCACATTCTGAGTTGACAATCCCCATTCTGCGAACTTCTCCATAACCGTATTAGTCATTTCCTCCGCCGACATTCCAGCGTCTTCACAGGAATCTACGATTTTATTGATCTCATCCGCCTGTTTCGAGGATATCGTCCCAATATTCTGCATTTTCCCGGCAAGATCATTAATAGCGCCGCCCATTTCTGAAAGCTTTCCATTTCCGCCTTGAATCCCTTCCACCAGTCCGGCAATGCCGCGTGTCAGCTCTACGATACCCCAGGTCGCACCGGCAATCAGGCCTGCAGTTCCCACCAATGGTCCGAGAGAAGATGCCAGGGAAGAAAAGCCTCCGCTTGCTCCTCCTGCGGCTTTCCCAAGATCTCCTAATAAGTCTCCGGCATCTTTGGTTCCGCTGCTAAACAGACTTTTTAATTTTCCAGCAACAAGAGAAATGCTCTCGCCACTGATCAGCTTCGTGCCGATTTTGGAAACCACCTTTTTCACCAAGGATCCGATTCCTGTGATATCTGCAATCTTTACTGCAAGAAATACCCTTCCCAAAAAAGCAGCGATCTTTCCAGCCGTACCGCTTTCATCAAGCCCCTGGAACAGATCGCCTATGGCTTTCACGATCGCCGTGATCATAGACCACAAATGACTTCCCCAGTCAATCTGCCCAAGGAAGCTTCCTACTCCACGTCCTACTTCTTCCCAGTCCGTGTCCCTCAAAACCTGTACAATAAATCCGGAAAGCTTACCCAGAAATGTATTCAGGGATCGTCCTGCCTCTTCCCAGTTCAGGTTTTGAAACGCTGTGTTTAATCCTGAGGTTACATTGCCCGCCATTGCATCCCAGTCAACTGTTTCTGCAAGCTTTTGCACCATATCAAAAATGCCATTGATTCCATTACTTAACGTCATCCCTGCTTCTGCAAAGCTAATCCTGGCAAAAGCTCCATTCAGCGCTTTCCCCAGAGATTGTCCGAGTTCTTCCCATCCCGTAATTCCGGCGCCGTTTTTTCTTGCCATATCTGTTACAAAGCCGCTGAGCATATTCCAGGCAATCATGAAATAATTGCCCATCAGATTGCCAAGTTCTGTCCATCCGATTTCTCCAACAGCACCTCTGAGCCCTTCTGACAGCTTACGGCCAATCTGTTTAAAATCAATCCCACCAGGGCCGATCAGACGATTAAAGGTGCGGATCAACGTATCAATCCCTGCTCCTATAGTTCTCCCCATAAGGTCAAAATCCAGATATTTTACCAGACTGTTAAAGGTATCTGTAAACGCTCTGACAAACTTTGTGATCTTAGGCCCTGCCTTTTTCCAGCTGATCACATCATAGATCCGCTTCATGCCTTTGTTCAGTCCATCTGCCACGAATTTTCCAAGGCCTTCCCAATCTTCTTCCTTCAAAAGCTTTTTGATCTTATCCGCTAGGCCTTTAATGGAATTTTCAATGGGAACTGTCTCAAACATATCCCCCGGATTGATCCCTCCAACGCTTCCCGGTGGACGGTAATTTCCGTTTCCTCCCGTTTCCGGGAGATCGCCGCTGTCCGAAGATTCCCACCTCCGGATTTCATCCAGCCCGGAAAGATACCTGTCTTTTTCCTTTTTCGCCTTTTTCGTAGCGCCTGCCAGTTTATTGGTGGCGTCTGCAGCATCATTTGCAGCTTCCGCTGTCCCTGACAGGGATTCCCTGTAATCCTGCTGGACACCTACCGCCTTTACAAAACTACTCTGCCCTGTCAGCGCTGCAAAAAACATCCCTACATAGGTCACAGCGCGTGCAAGCAGATTGATAAACGTTACCAGTACCGGCGCTGCTACCGAAAGAATCGGATCAAAGGCTGTCGCAATGCTGTTCTTTAATCTTGTCATGGCTGACATCAAAGCAGAAATGCTGGCATTGGTATGATCAGAATACATGGCAAGATTCTGAAAGCCTTCCCCGATCCCGGAGGTTACTGCCGATATCCCCCGAAACACGGCACTGAAAAGAACAGAAGTTGCAAGCATTTTTCCCATAGTCATACGTGTATTTTCTGTATGACGGTTCAACCCCGCTACAGCCCGGGCAGCGTTTCCGCCTCCTTTGATCAGAGTTCCTGTTGCCCTAGTAATAACGCCAGTTAGTCTGGAAATACGGCTTGCTGCACTGTTCAGAGTATCCGAAAAGGTCTTTGTCTTTTTCTTTGCTCCTGTAACCGCATCCTCGTACTTTTTCAGCTTTCTTTCCAGCTTTGAGAGTTTCTTTATATTCTGGTCATATTCCTGATATCCCAGCCCAGTCCCTGCTGCTTCCAGTTCCTTTTGCCGTTTTTTCAGTTTGGAGATCTCATCATTCAGCTCCACAATTTTCTTTCGGGAAATCTTTGCGCTTTCTCCAAGCTTTTTCAGGCTCTCTTCTTTAGCAGCCTGATCGGGTGTCTTTGCAAGTTCTTTGGCATAGGCTTTCGCCTCTTCTTTTAAAAGTGTAAGCTCACGATATACCTGGTCAAATTCTTTACTGCCTAACCCTTTTCCTGTGCTGGCCAGCCTTGCAAGCTCCATCTCTGCATCACGAATCTGTCCGGCAAAAGATTCCTGGTCAAACGGATTAATGCTGGAATCCAGATCAAGCCTTTCCTGATACTCTTTTGCCTCCTGATTCAGGATTTTCAGCTTTGTATAAGCATCATCGTAATCGGAATCACCAAACCACTGTCCTGCTGCTTCCATTTGCTTTAGGGCATCCTCTGTTTTTGTGATTTCCAAATACAGTTCATTGACACTGGTTTCCGCTTCTTCTGCCCCTATTCCAATCGCTTCCATTGCTTCTCTGGAGTATCCCATAAAACGCGAATCTATTTTTTTGGGGTTGTAAAGCGGTCCATCGTAATCCTCCTGAGGAGTATCCTGAATTCTGGTAACAGTAATCTTTTTATCCTGAATCCTGTCCAGTTCTTTTTTTGCTTTTCCGGCTTCTTTGGCCGCCGTTTTGGCCGCTCTCGTTGCCTCTCTGGCTTCTTTTTGAGCGCATTTAACCTTATGCTCTGCCTCGTTTGTACTGGACGATGCCTCAGAGGATGAGGAAGCGAGCTGTCTCATTACAGATTCCAGATTCTTTTCGATGTCCAATATTGAATTCGCCGCACGCTTAGCAGATTGCTGTAATCTCTTACAGTCTGTCTCAAATCCGTCCAGATCCACTCCTGTTTCTATCAAAAGCGTTCCGTCTGCTTTTACTGACATGTTTCCTCACCTCCCTATTCCAGAAGCGCTTTCAGCCGTTTCTGTTCTTCTTCCTCTGCCTTTGTATACTTCTTTTTCAGATCACACAGCTCTTTGTTCTCCCGGTAAAATTCCCGTTCCCACTTTTCCAGTTTCTTTTTCTGGGTACGTTTTTTACGAAGAGAAACCACCTGAGAAAACAAGCTCTCCCCAATCTCCATATAGGCTCCCATAAAGGTCCACCAATGAAGATAAGGAAGAGCTCTGATCTCTTTCCCGAGCACACGGTTTACTGATGGAATGATAATAGGAGCATCCTGTTCCCAGTCCATCAGCCGCGGTTTCGGCCCGTTTTTTTCTTTTGTGCCCATGTCAATAAACGCAATGGCCCGCTGGGCTGCTTCCAGCCATAACTCCTGCGGCATCCTCTGAAAATCCTCATACAGGATATCCAGACAGATCCACCATTTTTCATCCTCTTCATACTCCGGATCATTAAAGAAATTTAAAATATCCAGAACTGCCCGGAAATCAGAACGGATCTTCCATTCCTGTTCCCCTACCCGGAGTAGCTGAGGAAGCTCCCAGGCATTCATTATTTATGATACCTGGCAGTTGCTTTCCGGACTTTTGCCATTTTCTTTTCAATACGCTCATTTGTAATCTGTTCAATAATAGAGGAGATTCCATCCAGAACGCTCTCAAAGAAGAAATCTCCTCCCGAAACAATGGTTAATGGACCGCATTTCTGAAACAGCGCTTCCGATACCTGGTATCCAAACAGATAATCAAACTGCTCTTTCACATGATCGGAATACTCCATGATCTCCTGCTCAGAGCTTTCTTCCGAAAATTCTGTGCTGTTAAAGAATTCCACTACATCTCCATAACGTTTCAGGATGTCGGAATCCGTTGGGATGAATGTCATCTTGCCAAGACATTCCCCATCAGTATCCTCAATGGGGACTACAATCTTTCCCGTATCTACCTTTAATTTCAATGTGTTCTGAAATTTTTCCTGTTCCATATTTATTTTTCACCTCTTTCTTATGCCATTGCAGTTGCCCCATCCGGAGTAAACTTTTTAGTTTCGGGAACATATTTTCCTTTTACACGTTCACCTACATAATTTACCGTAAACGGAATCTGATATCCGGAGGTATCTCCACCATAAGAAGTTGGAATTACATAACATTCCTGTTTCCACGCTGTGTATCCGGCAGTTTCATCCCCTTCCCACATATGTACTTCAAGAGCGCTGGTTTTACAGTTATCATCCTTGTACCGATTGTCAATAATCTCCTGAAGCTTTGTGGACAGTACACTGTCTGTTCGCGCATAATACGGATCTGCTTCCGAAGAAGCTTCATACCCATTATGCTTAAAGGTTGTCTGTCCAAGGATATTCTGGACACTTTCTGTATCCGGATTCAGATCCACGCTATACTCTTCCAGATCCTCTCCGAGAATTTCCCATCCCTCTGTTTCTCCGTGGCAAAGGGAACCGGAGTCAATCATATGAGCCATATATTTTCGGTCGATTTTACCTTCTACTTTTTCAGCAAATAACTGAAGATTTAATTTTTTCATGTCTTTTCCTCTTCTCTTTCTTTATAACATCATTTCCGTGTAATCAAAGTACAGGATCCTCCCCTGTACCATATACCGTGCCAGACCAGCCTGCGCATTAATCCCGGCAAAATTCGGCATGTTCTGTAAAAGCTCTATTTTTTCTATCTCACAGCCAGCTCCAAAATCCGGATAATTTTTCCGCTTATTCTGTTCTTCCAGCCAGTCCATAAATCCCTGTACGAAATTCATGCATTCCAGATTTAAGTCATCCGAAGAAGTAGAATACTCTTTTACCACCTCAACGGTAAAACCATATGCCTTGCGTGTTTTCCCACTGATAAAGCGTTTTACTTCCTTTTCCGCATAATTAGTAATCAACCCGAAACTGTCTGCAGATTCAGGAGAATGATTAAAATGAAGCACGTCTCTGGTCAGCTCCTGTATTTTAGGCTCAAAATACGCCTTTACTGCATCATGTTTTGTCATCTTACCAGTCCTTTCAAAAAATCATCAAATTCCTTTACTAAATCTTCTCTCCGTGCAGTCATCATTGCCGTATCCCAGTGCGAAGTTGCAAGAGGATGCCGGAATTTACTGTATTCCAGCTTTTTCTCTGAAGGTATCTTTGCAACCTTCGGGCGGGACCAGAACAGCCCCTCCCCATTGGTGAAAGCACCTTTTTTTGTTTTGGGATCCACATACAGAATCCCTTCCCACTGATAATGGGCATATGGGCTCATGTAATAAATCTGCCCCCGGTTCCCCTCCGTTCCAATCCGCACATTCTCCGAAAGTGCCATCTGATCCGCCGGAACATATGGCTGCATAAAACGTTCGGCTGCACTGGCAAGAAAGAAAAGCCCCTTTCTTCCACCGGTCTTTTTCGTTCCCGTTTCCAAAAGAGACTTTTTCCACTCAAAAACAATCTTAGCCATTTCCTATCCTCCTAACCGGTAATGCCTGGACACCGGAAAGGATGTATTGTCTGCAAAAGCAGTGATCTGAAATGCATCCGGCCTGTGTCGATTTAATACCTGTGCCATTGTGTGACCCGTTTCACCGGTAATCTCCTCTTTGCATTCTCCCAGGATCACAAGATCCCCCTGGGAAAACGTAAACCTTCCCGCTTGCTGCTTTACCAATTCTGCATAAGGCAGATACCTGGCATCTTCCGGAATCCGCACAACATATACGTTCTGGGAACTGACGCCCGTATCCCGGAATCCTGTTTGAATCTGACTTTTCCAGAAACAGTTATGGAGCACGGTTCTGATCCATCGTTCTTTCCGGTCCGGTGTATCAGCAGCACGGATCCGGTTGTAAAGTGTAATGGTAAATATGTAATTCTGATTCATTACCTCACCCCCGCGTACATAAGACCTGTAAAAGACAGATATCGGTATATAATCTCTCCGATTTTCCTTGCCTTTCCTTCTTCTGTATAGACCGACCGGGACAGATCAAAAGTACCGGATTCTCCATCATTATTATACGATTCCAAAAGACCTGCTCCCCCCTGCTGCCGTGCCTGCTCTGCTATTTCATCTGCCTTATAAAGAAGTTCCGCAATCTCACAAATACACTGTTTTACCGGTTCAGTAATAAGAACTGATTCTCTGCGCAAGCGTCCAAATGTTTTTTTATCCACTTCTCTTTCTGCCTGAGATTCCCAATATTCCCAAAAATCTTCTTTTATGACCGGGGAATCTGAATAATTCTCATAATACATATATGGCACATATAACATGGTTCCTCACTCTCCTGCTAATTACGCTCCTGTTTTCATAATTGCAAACGGACATCTACTGTTTTTGTCCTTCTGCAGAGCGTTGATCGGATTCGGAATCTCCCATCCAAGACGCATAACCGCACGAAGGGCTACCATATCATTCTGCATCAGATTGTATGCAATGCTTCCATCTGTATTCTGAACAACGCCCTCTGTAAACAGTTTAAAAGTAATATCCTGACGGATTGCATACACAAGCTGGGAGAAGTCTCCGGAAATCATAAGTGCCTTTGATTTATCAAAAGCCCCATTGTTCGGAAAGTTCATAGGAGAACCATCCAGATAATAATTCGTTCCACTCTGCATGTCACTCTTAAAAATCGGCTGTCCGGTAGTATCTTTTAAACCTCTGAGTTTTGCTCTCATAGAAATGTCTGCCATGTGTCCATTTACAAAAAATCCAGAGGCTTCTACCTTGCTGATCACACCTTCCTCTCCCATAATCTTGTCATAAATACTGTCTTCTGCTCCCAGAGTAACAACCGCATTGGCTTTTGTTGCTGTGGCTACTACATCGTCTCTCCAAGTGGAAGGCTTGTCCGCCCCAAACAAAATTGCTCCGTCAATCTTCTGGCCAAACGCTTCCACAATTCTCGGTTTTACCTCTCCCCAGATATCATAATCAGAATCATCCAGCACAGCCTCCGGAACCGGAACAATCACCGCGATTTCCTCTGCAGTAATAAACTTTTTATCCCATGCCTGCTTTGTAGTCTGCTTCTGACCGGTATCTCCATTTACAAAGTAAGCGATAGGCAGCATATCAAGAACAGGCATTTTGTACTGTTTTGATGTCATATTTGCCAGTTTTTTCCCTCTGGTAAGTACTGCTGACTGGGAAACTACTCCCTGAATAATCTCATTAGATTCCTGTACCGGAATCAGAGATTCAGCTCCAGTACGGTCAATAAGCTGCGCATCATTATCAAACAACCTTAAATTCATTCTGTTTTTATTCATCTTCTTACCTCCATTATCTTCTTGCCGCCTGGCGGATTGCGTCATTGATGGAAGAATTCAGGCTTCCCCCTGCTCCCTTTCCTTCAGAACCAGATGAAGTATCAATGCGGTATGTCCCAGCTCCTGCATATTTTGGATTGTCCTTCAGGAACTTTTCCGCAGCCTTTTTAAAATCAGTCTTATCATCCACCAGCTTTGTGACCTTGAACATGACATAGTCCAGATCTTCCGATTTTACGCCTTTGGACGTCAGAACCTTTTCGTTGTTCATCTGCTCAACCTGCTGTTTATAGGTATCTCTCTCCTTTTCAATTTCCGACACATTCGGCTTATTCTTTTCTTTGTTGGCCTTATAATCCGCAATAGCCTGCTGTACTTCTGTATCGCTCATCCCCTGCTGCTGAAAGAACGATTTAAGTGCCGCCTGCTCCGCACGCTGGGCCCTTGCCGTTGCAATTTCCTCCGCCTGCTGATATGTATACGTTGCTCCGGCATTTCCCTGGCTGCCGTTACCATTATCTCCGGAGTTTGTCTGGCCTCCGTTGCCACCCTCCCCGCTTTCATCAAATAAATGCAGGTTCATCACATTTTTTAACATAAAATAACCTCCGCTTTCAGTACGTGAACTTTCCGAGCTTTTTATGCCTTCACGTTTTGGGCATAATAAAACCGCCTGTAATCCCAGACGGTTTAAATAAATTTTATGCAGTTATATTCCCTGTTGATATCCAACAGAGCCAGATACCAGGAATCTACTAACAACTTACCTTTATCCGTAAGCTTCTGCCACGCAATTACAGTCATGCCGCTGCCTGTCTCCTGTCGGATATTTTCCATGGCAAGATCACTCAGTGAGTTAATCAAACTGCAGGTCAGTGCGGAAATGGCAGCACAAACAATATCCTGACCATTTACACTGCATTCTGCATGACCATACATTTCAATTCCGTTTTTATGAACTCTTACATGAATCACCTGCACACCTCCTAAAATGAGTACAAAAATACCACCGGCCATTTCTGACGGTGGTATCAGATCTTTCACATATCAATCTCTATGATTCGGATATTTTAGACAAGATTCGTATTACATACCTTCCACATTCTCAAGCTGATCAACAATATCCTCTAATGCTTTTCCATCAAAAAAAGGAGCCTGCATCACTTCATCTATGCTATGGGCTTCTATAAATTTATCCCCATACCACATATCAAAATGTTTAGCGTTGAATGGATCAACACCACACGCTTTTCCATTGTAATCAAACAGGACCTCTGTACACAGACTCTCAATTCTATTTCGTAGTTCTTTTGCTGTCATAGTATATCCAGATTCTCCTTTCTTTCATTTTCTGTCAATTCTCGGGCCGGACGATCAATTAATTTATCATCTTTATACACATAATCATGTGCATGTTCCCCTTTATTACCATACGGATGCCGTTTAGCGTTTCCGTGGTCATTATTACTGATCTGCTTATATTGTCTTCCGTTTTCATCATAATAGTTTCTCTCAATTCCGCCTTTCTTTCCAGTTAATTGAGTAATACTATTAGGATTTCCAGTTAAGGTAACTCTCTTAACTTCGATTATATCCTTACCAGCTGCATTTTTCAATATTGGGGGGTCTATTTTTTTAAGTTCTGTTTTGGTCGGTGTAAACTTCCCTCTCAGCCCATCCTGATATGCCCTCTTCATCTGCTCCGGAAGCCCCATAGCTTTGGAAAACTCACTATATTTCTGCAGCTGCCCCTGATATTTTGCTTTTTTCAGTATGATCTCCTGCTCAGGAGCTTCTCCCGATTTCAGAAGTTTGATTTCCTGCCGGGTTTTCCGCATACAGCGTTCCATATACCTCTGCTTCTGTAAGGCTTCATAGGTTGTGCACTTCTTTTCTCCATAGCTTTTGGGCGTATTTTCCTCTCTCATCATTTGTTCCAGCTGCTCATCCGTATAGGTCCGTATGGATCCAGGAGGAAAAGCCTGATAGTCATGATAACAGTTTATTCCATGCAGTCCGTCTATGTCTCCCAGTCCACAAATCTCTATCAGCTGCTGCATCGTATAAACACGTCCTTGCCATGGCTGATGTGTTGGTCTGGCACCTACATGCGCAGATACCTCATATCTGTCTGTTTCCAGTTCCTGTGCCACCTGTTCATTAATTTTCCCCTGGATTTGCCGGAACCCGGTAAGGATTGCTCTCCTGGCTGCTACATCCACTCTGTTCCTGTTTCCGGAATCATAATCAATCCAGCGGATCCCTGAGGTGGTCATGCGGCTTACTGTACGGTTCAGAATCGTGTTAAAATCAAAACCTCCCGAGAACAGATCCCACATGGCAGCATCTAAAGTGTCCTGATAAAACTTCATCAGTGGAGAGTATGTGATCTTTCCACTGACCGGATCTTTTATAGCAAATCCCATACTGTTTGTCATATTACGGAACGTATCTCCCGTCTGCTGCCGGATACCACCGATCAGCTCCTGCAGTTGGGTATTTTGTTCAAAAGGAATCTGTTCCCTTCCAAACAGCTTATAAGAACGGGCATGACCATAATATTCCTCGTACACTGTATCAGAAAATATTTTATCCAGGCTTACATCTATATCTCCTAAAGCCTGACGAATCATCTTCTGTATGTTCTGATCAGATTCTCCAAGCTGCTGCAGCCTTGTAATCTGCCAGTCGGAAGAAGCGGAAGAAAATCCATTTTTACGAATCCTCTCAACAATGTCTGTCATGATCCGAGTTTCCAGTTCTGAAATCTGTTTGACCACTTCCTGAGGAATTTGTTCTAATTCCCCCTGGGATCTCATTCAATCACCTCCGCTGGATTTTGCACTTTCCTGGCTGCTTGTTCCTCTGTTTCCCCATACCATTTTGCCCTGTATTCCACCAATGACATAGCCCCCATGCTTACATCCTGTCTGTCTGTATTTCTCTCTGATTCTTTGTCTTCAATAATAGAATCATCAAAGTCCACAGTGATCTCTGTATTCTCATTAAGGGGATAATTTAAAATCCTGCCTAATCGGATAATAATTTTTATAAGCTGCCGTATCGCATCCTCCAATATAATCTCATGTTTTTTTAACATTCGATACATATCTGAGTTTTCCGAAATTACTTCTGTTGCAGTCTTTGCCTGTCCACTGTCAAAGCGATATCTTTCTGTACCAAATCCACACTTCAGCGACAGATAGTTCAGATCATCATTAATCGCCTTGCTGTGGCTCTCTGTCCGAATCTGCATATCCACTTCATGAATCAGGCCCTCTTTCTCCTTGTCGTAATCATCCGGCATTTTATAAAACACCGTATCTTCCGGATCAAATGCCATAGATCCATCTATGTTTTTCATCATTTCCGGAGCAACAAAGATACGTTTCTTTCCAAGTTCAAATTCATTGCAGTAAGAATCAAATTCAATATCCAGCTTTTTCAATGTATCTATCGCATTGGCAAAGATAGCTATGCCCATAGGATTACTCTCATCTGCATCCGCATTATTTACAATGTTCAGCCTGTCTATTACAAACTGTGGATCCGGACTTCCGGTTTCTATCCTTGCAGTCAGGTTTCTAAATGGACGTAGTTGCTTCCACTCTTCACGCTTCAGTTCCTTCCCTTCCCTACTGCCCGTGACCGCCTCCAAAACTGTATTTTCAATCACATACAGCCCATTTTCCAGTTTATGATGCTGTACCTGTATATACTTTTTCCGATTTACTGTATGCGGAAATGTAAAGATGCACTCCGTAACCTTTCCTCTTTGCCAGCTTACCGGATAGATATTACCTGCACTCACATAGTTAATGCCAATCTTTCCGGAAGTGACCGCTCCATCTGCTTCAATCTCTGCATCATACAGATAAGGTATATAAGCAACCGTACCTGTATAAGCCTTGCGCTCCTGATAATCATTTCCAAACACCAGAAACTGGTTTTCATCCAAGACTTCCTGCACAAAAGCTCCTGTTGCATCATCCGAAAAAACAAATTTTACCCGCTCATTTAACAGCAGATCTGCAATGTCCTCACACACTTTCTTTGCCATACCCATTGTTTTTCTTTTTCTTTTTGTATAACTTCCCTGTCCGGTGTATACCCGATAAAAAGAAAAATTACGGACATTTCCGTTATACCAGCTTTTCCATTCTTCAATTTTCCGGTAAAAAGTCGCATCCAGAGTATCGATCCCCTTCCTGCGAAAATAACTAAAAATATCCATCTTCTTTCATCTCCATCTTTGATATATCCACTTCATAATGTTCTTCTTCGATATCTGCCGGCAACCATCGTTTTACATACTTCCACGCCCCCATGACAGCGTAACGGGTTGCGTCACATCCGTGATCCTCTTCTTTAACCGGAATCTCCTTGCCTTTCTCAATAGATTTTTTATCATACTGATACAGCCCCATTTCACGGATCAGGTTTTCTTGCGCCGGCGCAATACTCATGATTCCAAAAGTCAGCACTTTCTGAACTCTGCTGATGCCAAGCGCCACATCATTTTCCGCATCACGAATCAGTACCGAATAATCCAGAGCTGTACTATGTACAGACCTTCTTATCTCTTCCTGCAAGCCCTTCGCTGAAGGATCCAAATAAATATAAAAAACTCTTGTTCCATGCTGTTCATGAACTTCTTCCATTAGTTCTATGAGATTCTGAGCATATTCTGACGGACTTCTCTGCTTTCCGGTATCTCTTCCACTGTGATAAAATTCGTTCAGCCCCTGCAATTTATGTTGGTAAGTATCAAGGCCAAAAGCCTGATAGGTTGTTGCATTCTGCTGTCCATAGTCACCGCCAATATATACTCTTTCGTATACACGCTCTGGATCAGGCACCTGTCTGTGACGCTCCGAAAACATATAATAAATCAGTTCATCTACTCCAACCGGTTCTCCCAGCCAGGTCCAACGGTACATTTTAGGATCTGCTGCTTTCATTGCTTCTGCGGAATCTATCAGATCCTGTCCCAGCCACTCCACAGGTACATCCCTGTAATCTGTATGTATGTGGATGCAATCCGGACGTTTTTCCATTTTCTTACACCAGACATTTACTGGGGCATTGGGATTCTTCGGTGGGTTGTACAGATAGATCATCTGAAATCCGGCGCTGTTTCCGCGGACGAAAGTAGCTTCAATATTTGCCAGTTCGTCTTCCCCTTCTCCATCATCGAAAAACTCTGTCAGCTCATCAATCACAACAAGCTTAATCGGCTTATCCTCATCAATAATACCTTTGGTATCATCAATACCATCTGATCCAGAAAAGTAAATTGTGGTATTATATTTTTTATAGGTGATCTCCATCGGGCTTCTGGTGATATAAAAGCGATTCTTCGGAATTCCCAGCCGGTTAATACCTCTCAGCATTTCCTTATATACCGTTTTTCTCAACTTATTGTGGTGCTTGCGTAATACCACAGCTGAAGCAAATGGATCTGATACAATCTGATAATCCGTACGGATTGCAGCACAGCTCGACTTTGTTCCTGCTCTTCCGGAAGTCATGATGATATGCTTGTACCTGGAATCAAATACTTCCCGATATTTCGGAATTACTATCTCCGATAGTTTCACTTCTTTTCTGCAAGTCATTGATGATCACCACACCGTCCTCGTCTCCACTCTGATTCACTGTTGAAATACGTTCTGTTTGCGCTCTGATATGTTCAATCCGGCAGCGCTGCTCTTCAGAAGCGCCCTCCCAGTCTTTATGCAGCATTTCGTCATATTGCTTGATTAAAGCTCTTAATTCTCCCTGTGCTCTGGCCTGGGCTTTCAGAAACTCATTCTGTTTGTCCCATGCCTGCTGTACTTCCCATCGTTCTCCAATGATTTTGCCTTTCTTTTCTTCTACCTTCTCGATAGTCTTATCCTGCTGGTCTCTCACATAAGCAATTTTCTGTGCCCGGATAATAGCAGCATAGGCAATCTGTATCTGATGCCAGAGAAGATCCAGCGGATCCGCCTTCTCAATGGCAGAAAAAATCTCCCGGGTCTCATCCGGGAGGTATTTGCTGAAGAAACCATACTTCTCAGCATTTTTATTTCCAGGTGGTCCCGTGGCATTTTTATTGCCCTTCTGCCCACCTCTTTTTCTTTTGCGAACGCTCGTTATTTTATCCGAACGTTCGCTATCCCATTTATGGGTACATTTCCACCTGCGAACCGTTCCCTCTGGAAGATTTAGTTGACTTGCAATCTCAACTAATTTCATGCCTTTTCGGAACATCTCCTCCGCCTGGCTTACTCGTTGATCTGGTTTGCGCGGCACTCACCTCACCTTCCTTTTCGTCGTTTTGTTATTTATGAGAAATACAGTCCTGCCAGCCCCATACACGACATCCGATTGATGCCGTCAGAAAGGAGGTATGCGGCTAATGAGTAAAACCAAATACTGCTTGGGCTGTGCACGCTGTACGATAATAGTCTTTTTTGCATGAGAAAAGCACCCGGATTATTCCGAGTGCCTTTCCTGTAGCTTTTATGCCTGATGTGCTTTTGCCAATATTGCTTCCTGAAGAACCTGTGAAAAATTAATTTTTTTCTTTTCAGCAAAAGTATTTAACCATGCAGGAATAGTTACATTTTTTCTTACTGCTTTATCACCGTATTGCTCTGCATATTTGTCTATATCCAGTAACACGATATTAACCTGCTCGTTTCCTTTTGATTTTACCTTTGCATATTCAGACGCTTCTGGAATTGAATTCCCATCTTCTAATTCTCCAAGAATCCATCCACTAGCGGCGTCCATCGCCATTTCGTATGCTTCCTGAAGATTTTTTCCTTCCGTAATGCATCCGGGTAAATCTGGGAATTCAACCGTATATCCTCCCGTTCCATCTGAGAACGGATGAAATACCGCTGGATAAATAAGTTTCATTGTAACAACCTCCTTATTCTCACCGAGCTTTACTAAGACGTATGGCATGGCCGGAAATTATATTCCAGCCTGCCGTTTAATTGATTTCACTGTATCAATATTTATATCTCCACCGTGTTCAGGTATCGTAACCTTTCCACGCTTTACTGGATGTTTGTATTGATGATGTGAGCCCTTCTGCTTGATCTGATACCAGCCATCTTCCAGCAAAATCTTTTCAAGTTCTCTAAACTTCATCTCAGCAATGCTCCTTTCTTAGTATGTTTATATTATAATACACACTATGCGCATTGTCAAGCTTTTTATACGCATTATACACATTTTGTTAAATATTATATAAAAATGCACCTGACTGCTGCCAGATGCCTTCTTGTGCCGAAAGTGTTGCCACTGTCAACTGGGTTATAGTTTTCCCTAAGCAACCAGAACACCAGGAATCGAACCTGCGGCTCGCTTTTACGGCTCATACCTTCTCCCGTTTGGAAGGATGTTCTGTTATCAGGCAGCCAAGCTGTAACACCTGGCTGCCAAGATGGAGGATTAATGATGCTGTCAAATCACTAAATCCAGTTTAAATACTATCACAGATTAAGCGGACGTGACCGGACATTTATAAAATTTCTCTGTTTTTCTCTAAATACCTGTCGTGCCTTTTCCTGCAATTATCTTCCGTATACTTAATTCGACGCTTCGGAAAACAGCTATTCATATTCAGTGCTACCTTAGGCCATGTCATATCATCTATGTAGTAGAACCGAAACATCTGTCTTAAATCACTTTTCGGAATCTTATTAATAAAATCATCCGCTGCATTTAAAGCCTCCTGCAACTCTTCTTCCATAATTTGCAATTTTGCCAACCGTTTCTTAATCATAGATTTTACTTTTTCGTATTCTGGAACAGGAAAGCCGGTGATCCGGATAGATCCGATTGTACCATCAGCTCTTGTGCCCTTAACAGAATCCGATACCATTCCTTCCCGTTCAATTTTTTCAAGTTTCCTCTGATCCGCTTCTATTCTCTGGTTAAGGTCTTTTATTTCTCCCCGGAGTTCACAATATTGCGAAAGAGCAGTTATGATATCCATCAGTCTTTCCTCCCACTTTTTTATTCCTCTTCCTCTCCCCGCTGCATTGCCTCCAATCTGGCATAGCTTGGACAAATCCTGATTCCATGTTTGTCCTCCAGAAGAATGCAATACGGGAAAAGTTGTTTTACTGTGTATGTAACCTTCTTTTTCACAAAAATACGTCTGCCACCTTTATCTTCTCGTATCTTTGCTTCGACTACGATTTTCTGCCCACGGCTATACCCGTATTTATGTTCCAGGGCTCGCTGCCGTTCTTCTCTTCTGACACCATTTATGGCATCTCCCTGTGTCTGATCAGGATATCCTTCACTGTTTTTGTACATAATGTTTTCCCTCCCAATACGGACACTTGCAACATCTATTCTTACTTGACACCAATATGCCTTTGATCATCGTTGCTTGCCGGCATGTTGGATGGACATATATTGCAATCTGTCCTACTTCTTTAACGTGTTTGCAAGTGTCAAATTTTTCTTTGCTCATGCCCTACCTCCTCGTAAAACTCTCGTGCTTCCTCTTTCCGGGCGCAGGTGATCCGTTTGATCTGGCCGTCTTTTATATATGTGACGGTGTTTCCGTCCATGAAAGGAAAGGTTATTTTGTCCCAGTCCGTAGGACAGATATGATAGAAATTCATATCACATATAGTTTCGTCTGATTCCGGATAACGAATCTGTTCAAAGATACAATTTCCACAATTACCCTCAGAATCAAACTTCTTGCAATAATCAATCAGCGTGTTGTATGCTGCTATCGCCAGCTCTGGTGTGATATCCAGTTTCGGTGGTTGCTTATCAGTTTCCTGGCATTTCTGGCAGTCGTCTCCTGCTGCCCCGAAACAGCCGTTACAGTCTTTGGTCATGGTTTATCCTCCTCTGGTTTGTATGGATCTGGAAGCGGTTGCCATGCGATAACATCTGGCCTAAAACACTGCCAGTATTCATCATCCCATCTGTGAAATGATGGATTTTTGTCTTTACTATATGCGTAATCATAGATTATACCGTCATGCACATATCCGCATTTATCTGTAATAACACATTTCTCTCCTTCTTCCGGCAACCTCTCACTTACAGGAACCCAACCGCCATTCTCTGCTTCATCCATGTGGGAACGGATAATATCACTAATTTCGATCGCCATGCCTGCAGCGGCCAGTGCATACAACGCATTATGTCCATACACATATTCTTTTTCGATATTTTCTATCTCCTCCAAAATCTTCTCTAGTACGTTCATTTTTTTAACCGTCCTTTCTCTTTGTTCCAGTCGAATGAAGAATATGCAATACATTGTCTACACTTTTCTATTGTCTCGTCATTAAATTTATCTGGAATTCCAGAACATGCGCCATTCGTATCTGTAACACCATATTTCTTTCGCAGACTACACTTTTCCATGCGCTTATTTATGCGGCATTGCTTGCAAACGATCTTTTTTCCTGTCGTGCATCCTTCTTGCCTTGCGTAGTATGCCGCCCAAGCTTTACTTACTCCAACTCTACTACTACTCCAGCTCAATATATTTTCTCCGCATACATCACAGTAAACATCTGTTGTCACTTCTCTATATATTGCCATTTTTATTCTTCCACCCTCCTATTCTGACCAGTCAAGCATCTGCGTACAATGGTGGCAACTCTCATTTCTATAGGACCCCACAACTCCTCCACAGCTAGGACAAAATCCTTTGTAGTATATTAAACGTCCATCAAAATCATTATATGTTGTTCGCATTTCTGGTTTCTTCGGCAGCTGCTTTTCCAGTGCTTCGATTGCGGTCCTCATCATATCGTCCATTTTGGTGTGGTCGCATTTGTAGTAATTAACGCACTCTTCGCATATTGCTTCACCAATATTTGCTTTTATGCAGTATATCGCTTCTCTGACTTTCTTTTCGTCCATCATTCCCTCCTGTCAAATTTGCTCAGCATCTGCTGTCGCCAGTCCTCTTTATGTTTATCGCAGGCAAGATACAGAGATAACAGGTATGATTCTTATCTTGCAAAATGCTTGATTTATGGTGTTTTCTTTTCTTTTTCGTTGGTGTTTTTGGGAATAACAACCCTGTCTGTTCCATAGTCTCCTTTCCGGGGCGGAAGACCGCCCCTTTATTTGTGTGATATATTGGATTTTAGTTGCACCCTTAATCAGCTGCGGTTACGGCAATCGCCATAATGCAATACCCGTCTTCCAGTCCGGTATAGTCTTCCAGGATATAGGTGATTTCCGCTTTTATCATACGTCCGGTGTTTCCTCCATCCTTGAACTCCATCAGCTCCAGATGATCCCCTGCCCGGTACCCTCTGTCATTTTTCCTAAGTTCAAAAGTTTTTGTTCCGGATGCCACCAGATCGTAATAGCTGCCTGCAAGACGGATCTGGTGTACCCTTTGTCCTTCGTCGCTTGGAAGATGTTCCATCTTTTTCTGGTCTTCCTGTTCCTGAAGCTTCCTTTTGGTCTCCCGGTCAATCTTCGCCTGCTGTTCCTTGTATTTCTGTTCCTCTGTCTTTTGCGCCGGCGCAATTTGTGGTTTCGGCATATATTCCGGATGGTTTAAAATACTGTCCTGGCCGGGGATCTGTTCTGATTCCTTTGGTTCTTCCGGCTGTGGTACGTCTGTTTTTTTCTCCGGTTCTGCGAAATAGTTTTCCCAGGTATGGTTTCCTGCTGCTGATCCGTCAAAGATCTGTTTTGCCTGTTCCACGAATTTCTGGTATGACATCTCTTCCGGCTGTTCTCCGAATACTTTAATCAGGATCCCTTTTTCCAGCGTGTAAAACATCAGGAAGACTGTCCCTTTCCGGTAACTCCTGCTTCCGGATGGGGCAATCATTTCCGCAAGTTCTTTCAATTCCGGATTTTTTTCGTATAAAGTATTCAGGATTTCTTTGTTCTCGCGGAAGAATTCGTAAATCGCAGCACTTATCTTCTCCTCTGCGGTCTTTGCCTCCTTCCAGTTCAGAAGGTTATCCACGCTGCCTTCATTCTCTCTCTCGAATCGACGGAACTCCCGGATATCCTCCCTCTTGGCTTCCGGCTGGAACACGCACCGGTCTTCTTCTCTGACCTGGAGCAGTTCCACCAGTTGGGAAGAATTGTATTCCCGGTACTGTTCCTTTAGCTCCGGGGTATCTCCTTCGATGGAATAGGTCTCGTATACATTCATAAAACGGCTTGTAGTCGTGGCGCTGAGACCATATTCTGCTTTGGCAAATTCCGCAATGGTCTGGTACCCATCTGTCTTATAAGCTCCCGATTTATCAATCCGGGTGAGATGCCAGCCGATCTGCACGAAGCTTTTGACGATCCCGCCAAGTTCCTTTTTGATTTTTTCCTTGCTCCGGGTATATTCATCCCGGCTTAACTGTAAATATTCCATCTATTTTTACCATGGCTGTCTGCCACGGTTTCCTCCTTTCAGATTGCAGCGGCGGCCATCACTTTGTTTGTGGCGGCTGCTGCCGGTGTGATTTCTTTTCGAGTTCTCTGTTTTATTTTTCTGGTAAACCCATCCAGGAACTTTTTCACCTGCTCCCATTCCGGTTTCCGGTCATAGGCACCATAGGCCTGTACGATTCCCCCGTTCCACTTCACTTCCAGGGTATAAAACGGATCGTCCCTCCGTTCTCTCTTCCTCAGGAAGAGGATAAAACTTTTTCTCGTTTCCATGCTTTCCATATACCGGTCAGAAGCCCCTACGCAGTGGTGCTGGATCCGTCCTTCCCGGGTGATCTCTGAGGCTTTTTGTGGGACCAAAATTTCCAGTTCCTTGTTTCCATACTCGAAATGCTCTTTATTTTTTTCATAATCTGCAGCAATCTGCAGAAATCTCTGATCTACTTCCCGGTCCCGTCTCTCTTCTTTTTTCCGGTTCCGTTCTTCCAGGTATTTGTTGTGGAATTCATACATGCGGTTGTTTCGGCAGACGATCTCATCCGTCAGGTCCATCCCCCTCTCTTCGGCCATCTGGAGATAATCCCCGTAATATCGCAGTGCTTCCGCAAATCCCCAGCCATTCCTTTTCTGCTGCCTCTGAAGGAAATTCATTTCCTGTTCTATGCTCATACCTGTCTTTTTCCCATGCAGCCTTGTTACTTCGATGTGTTCGCACTCGATCCGTTCCAGATTTACATCGGATATCCGTTTTCCCGTCCTCCTTTCCTCCTGCAGGGCAGCAACCATGTAACCGCTGCCATTCAAGGTGGAAAGGCACCGAATCCTCTGTTTGTCCAGACCAAGAAATTCTTCCAGGGTTTTCCCGTTCCGATCCACACCTTTCGCATTCCCTTTTTCCAGCAGTTCCTCTGCCAGGACGATAAGTCCTGCTTTTTCCAGATATTCTGTACATGGATACTCCATGGCATTTTTCAGGATATTTTCCGGATGGATATACTTCCCTCTGTCACCTCTCATGTATTTCTTCATGGCCAGTCTTTCAAGACCGGTCCCCCTTAGTTCACGCTTCAGGTTACGGGTATACATCACCGCCTCTCCGAACATCTGCATTCTATGCCGTCTGCTCAGTCTTGCGTTATGGCACCATCTTTGGATCCCTGTGTATTTATATTCTCCGTATTCAAAGCTGTCTTCCCGGCTCATGTGGTTATTCAGTTTCACCCGGATAGTCTCATGCCTGGTAAATTCCATGTTCTCCCATCCTTTTTCGGAACTGCCCTTCCGTCTTACGCAGAACTTCCGCAGGATATATCCAGTTCCGTCATTCAGCTTTTGAAAAAGACCTATTTCCCGTTCATCTGAAGTATATTTCTGTTTGTTCCATGCCTTACAGGTCACTCCCTGCCTGCAGTTCGGGCATATGGCTTTTGTATTGTGTTTCAGCTTCTCCGCAATCTCCACCCGTTTTCTACAGTGGGTGCAGTAACCTTCTGTCCGGGATCCTTTTCTTTTGTAGAAAAAGTATTCTTTTCCAGCGAACCCCCACTTCTGGATCCACGTATCAAAATCCTTCGGAACCTCCGGCACCTCCCGCATTACCGCATCAATGGCATCGGTCTCCCTTCGGTTTTTTGCAAGGTTATAATCTTTCAGCCTCCCGTTTTGGTAATGCAGGATCGCTTCCCGGCCTTCCAGGTTATTTCCGGTTTCCAGGTACCGGTTGATCAGTTCCCTGTCTTTTGCGGTCTGCCAGATCCTCTGCTCCGGAAGAAAATACCAGGCATCCTTGCATCCCATGTACAGCATGTCGATCTTTGCCGTCCTCCATTTGTTTTCTTCGTTATCAAATGTCAGGTATTTTCCTTCTTTTTTGTTTATGTAAATATCATACAGGGACTGCTGCCCGTTCAGGATCCGGTCCCTGGTAAATACAGAGACTTTTAATACCTCTCCTTCTACAGCTGCCCGGAGATACATAAAATAGGTGTGGCATCTGTAAGTATTTCTTATCTTTTGTCCATAATAATTCCAGTACCAGGGACCGTATATTTCTTTCACTTCATCCTGCTCTGCAGTTTCAGCCATCTTCCTGGTGGCCGAAAGCAGGTGCATGTTCAGCAATTCTTTCTTGATCATTTTCTGCCTCCGTAATAATCCCGGATCAGTTTCTTTGCCTGCCCCATGCCCGGGATCCCTAACGATACTTTTCCGGAAACTCCTGCTGCTTTGAGAATTTCCTTATCCACGTCTTTCATGTGCCGAAAGGACCACTTCAAAAGTTCTGCGATACATCCTTTTAAGCTTTTTCCCTTCGCCCGTACCTGCAGCGCAGCCTCCTCATGCTCCATGCACAGGCCTTTGATGTATTCTACCCAGTCCTCCATGATTTCCTGGGGTTTCAGCTCCCTGCATTCTGCATCCAGCTTTCCGATCGCAGCTGTCACCGGATCACACAACTCCGGAATCATCCCATCCAGATACAACTCTGCAAAATCAGACGGGATCCCGTTTTCTTCCGCCATGGCACGGAGGCTGTCTGCATCCCCCTCTTGCCTCAAATTCTCTGCCAGTTCATTGATCTCTTTATAACTTCCCATTTCTCCAAACTTTTCAAACATCTTTTTTCTCCTCGTATAATAAGTTTGTAAGCAAGTAAAACAGCTTACAGACTTATTCTTTTTTTGGTATAAATGGTAAGG
>PPYE01432582.1_pt1 | contig 46757 bp, 49 predicted proteins | sample 1559881 | NCBI WGS metagenome assembly PPYE01 (sample SAMN08240022, study PRJNA423297) | Human gut metagenome, whole genome shotgun sequencing project.
ACTCCTATCCTTTTTTCTTTGAGTATACCAGAAAATCAGGATGGATGTTCACAATTTATTCATTCATGCGTTTGTCGTGGAAAAAATATACCTTGCCATAATTTCAAAATAAAAAGCTGCCGCTTTCAGTAATACTGACTACGACAGCTTTCATGCAAAGGGATTTTATGTAATTTTATTATTTACATAATTTTTTGAATTCATCAGCTACAAACTGAACTTTTGTTCCGACAACAACTTGCACGGAATTTTTTCCCGGACGGATAACTCCGGCAACACCTGCTGATTTAATTTTCTTTTCATCTACGAGTGCCTGATCTACAATTTCCAGACGAAGTCTTGTAATACAGTTATCAATAGATGTAACGTTGTCTTTTCCGCCAACACCTTCTAAAACGATTCTTGCAATCTCTGTATAATCGTTATTAGCCAGAGTTACCTGTGTTTCATCCACATCATCGTCTTCTCTTCCTGGTGTTTTCAAATCAAATTTTGTAATTGCAAAACGGAATACAACATAGAAAATAATAAATGCTGCAATGCCAAGAGGAAGAATCATCCATGTTTTCTGTGCTGCAGGCAGTGATGCGGAAAACAGTAAGTCTGTTGCACCTGCGGAGAAGGAGAAACCTGCACGGAATCCAACCAAAGCTGTAACAAATGTAAAGATACCATATAACAAAGCATAAATTACGTACAGACCAGGAGCTAAGAACATAAATCCAAATTCAAACGGTTCTGTAACACCACAAACAAAAGCACAAAGAGCAGCAGAAGCTACAAGACCAATTGCTACTTTTTTCTTATTATCTTTTGCACATTGAATCATTGCTAAAGCAGCACCTGGAACACCAAACATCATACATGGGAAGAAACCGGACATATACATACCCAAGCTCCAGCTTACATCAGCAGAAGTATCTCCTGCCCAGAAATGAGACAGGTCACCAAGACCAATGGTGTCAAACCAGAATACATTGTTTAATGCATGGTGCAGACCAGTTGGGATTAACAATCTGTTTAAGAATGCATAGATACCTGCACCTAATGCGCCCATTCCGGCAATACCTTTACCTAATGCAATTAAAGCACCAAATACTACTGGCCATACAAACAGCAATACAGCAGAAACTACAATAGAAACTAAACCTGCAACAATTGCCACGCAACGTTTTCCGCTGAAGAAGGATAACCAGTCAGGTAATTTTACATTTTTAAATTTATTGTAGCAGGTAGAACCAATAATACCAGCAAGAATACCGATAAATGGATTTGCAATTTTATCAAATGCCAGTGTTTTATTTGCACTATCTGCAATACTAGGCATTAAAGTTGTAACAAATGCTGTACTTAACAGTGTTGTCATCATAAGCCAAGATGCTAAAGCAGCAAGACCGCCTGTTCCATCATTATCATCAGACATGCCGACACCAACACCGATAACAAACAATAATGCCATGTTATCAATAAGAGCTCCACCGGCTTTTACAAGGAATAATCCAAGTAACGGTACAAACCCTTCGATATTTCCTCCCTGCATGGTTGCAGGACACAGCAGGTAACCAATACCCATTAATAAACCACAAAGCGGCAGACAAGCCACAGGAAGCATTAACGCTTTTCCTAATTTTTGTAAAAACTTCATACTTTTCCTCCCTTTCTTTTCTCTCTTATGAAATCCCTTTTTTTATTTTAATCCGAATATATCGGTTAAAATACCATTTTTTATTTTGTCTGAATGACTACAATATCCTCTCCCGGATTTACTTCTTTTCCGCAAATTCCACTGACATCTGCATACTGGTCTGTATTGCATATAATCATTGCGGTCACATCATCATAGCCGGCAGATTTTATTTTCTCCAAATCCGCCTCTAACAACAGATCGCCTTTTTTGACCGTATCTCCTGCTTTTACATACGATTTAAATGCTTTGCCTTCCATTTTCACAGTATCCAAACCTACATGAATGAGTACTTCTGCACCTTCCATTGTTGTTAAGCTAATGGCATGTAATGTATCAAACACCATCCCAATGCTGCCATCTGCCGGCGCATAAATCTTTCCCTCTGTTGGTTTTATCGCAACGCCTTCTCCCAGCATTCCTTCACGAAAAGTCGGATCATTTACTTCCTTTAGTGATATTGTTGCTCCTTTTACCGGTGATCCTAACGAAAATCCTTTTGTCTTTTTCTTCTTTAAAAAACCAAACATTCTTTTTTCTCCTTATTGATTCTATCTTCACAACTCTACCATGGTCACACGACGAATGTGAATTGACAAATACATAATTTCTTCGCCCGACAGTTTGCTTCCTGTGGCCTGCTCGATATATTCTGCTATTTTTTCACTGCAACAATACTCTTTTGGATATTTGCCTTTTACCATCGCAGCCCATTCTGCTTCTTCATTTGGTAATAGTTCTTTCCGATATACTCTTTGCAATAAAAATTTGACATGTGTTACAAAACGTTCATAATGAATCGATTGCTCATCCAGATCAATTTGTAATTCACTTTTTACAATTGCCAATATTTCTTTCATCAGATTTGGGAAATTCCATGCATCACGGATATCTGTTCCATACTCTGCATTTACAAAATGCAGGGCAATGAATCCTGCCTCATCTTCCGGCAAATCAATACCAAGCTTTTCATGAATCATTTTTAAGGCATATTGCCCCAATTCAAATTCCTGTGAATAGAAACGTTTAATCTCCCAAAGAAGAGCATTTTCAAGCGCAATCCCCTGATTCAGTCTTTCAATAGCAAAATTAATATGGTCTGTCAATGTAACATAAATGCTTTGATTTAACTTTAATTTCAGATGCTCTTTCGCATAAGCAATAATATCACTGGAAACTTTTACATGTTCCAAAGGCATATTTGCCAGCAGTTCCTGCAGCTGTTCTGCCACACTGTGACTTTGAATTCGAAATACTTTTTCAATGCGGTCATCCGGAACCTGATTTCCCGCCTTTTTTCCAAATCCAATTCCTCGCCCCATCACAACAATTTCTGCTCCTGATTCATCGTATGCAGAAATAATATTGTTATTAATTATTTTTTGAATTATCATACTTTCTCTCTTCTTTATCGATGGCAGGTTTTAACAAATAAAAAAAACCAGATTTAATAAGCCTGACAACGCTGTCTTGCTTTAAAATCCGGTTTTGCCTGCTATTACAGTAACAATCCTTATATATTCATTTGTAAGTCATGTGCCTATAATAACAGGCTAGACAAAAAATGTCAAGGTATGAGTTGCTTTTTGTTAATGTTGTTTATAAAATGTTAATATTTTTGTCGGTTATGCCAATTGACAATCACTGCTTGCATCCGCCCACATAAACGGCCTTTACATTCAGATCCGCATCAAGCAATACGAGATCCGCATATTTTCCCTCTGTAATACTTCCGCAAACCGTATCGATTCCAATCTCTTTTGCCGGATTTATCGTCGCACAGGCAATGGCATCCTCCAGAGAAATCCCCATATTTTTCACTGCATTTTTCATACAATCCATCAAATTCGTGACAGAACCAGCGATTGTGCCATCAGCTAATGTCGCTGTTGCTCCCTTCACAAACACTTCCTGTCCGCCCAACGTATATTGACCGTCCGTCAGTCCTGTTGCACGCATACTGTCACTGATTAAAATAATACGCTCTGCACCAAACATTGCAAAGGTGGCACGTACCACCGACGGATGAATATGAATCCCATCACAGATCAATTCCACATGACAATTTGGATTATCTCTCGTCGCACCAATCACACCAGGTTCTCTGTGTGTAAATGGAGGCATAGCATTATATAAGTGTGTCACATGACTGGCTCCACGTTCCAACGCTTCCCGCGCAGTCTCATAATCCGCAGTTGTATGAGCAATCGATACTACGACTTCGTCTTTGACTGCATCGATAAAATCCATTGCTCCTTCGGTCTCCGGTGCGATATCCACCAATTTAATCAATCCATTTGACTCTTGTTGAAATTGGTGAAACAAATCCACATTACAACATTTAATATGTTCTGCTGCCTGTGCACCTTTCTTCTTTACATTGATAAATGGCCCTTCCATATTGATGCCAACCAATCTTGCCCCTGTTTGCGATTGATACTTTCCTGCCGTTACCATTACTTGATGAATCTCTTCTTCTGAAACAGTCATAGACGCCGGACAAATGGATGTTACTCCAATCTGCGCCTCATAAGCGGCCATATTTGCAATGGCTTCTTGGCTTCCATCGCAAAAATCATCTCCCTTACATCCATGAAAATGAATATCCACCAGTCCCGGTATCGCCAAACAGCCTTCTCCGTCAATTACTTCTTCATCGAAAGTTTCACCGGTATCGTTTCCTATTGTTACTTTTTTAAATATACCATCAGCAATTTCCAGCTGTCCCAGAGCAAAAGTTTTGTCTTCTTTATAGATTCTTACATTTTTAATAATCATATTATGCCCTTCTTTCCCAATTACGGCATTATGCTTTTTTTGATTCTCTGTCTTTATTTCGGCATTTTAGAAAGTGCAGCCTCATCCGCAACAATTGTCACATTATTATGAAGCTGAAGAATCGATGCCGGAACTTCTGGTGTAATCTCACCATAAACTGCTTTAGCAAGTGCTTCTGCCTTATCTTCTCCGCTAACAACAACGACAATTTTATCTGCTTTCATGATTGTGCCGATTCCCATGGAATATGCCTGTCTCGGTACATCTTCTGCAGATGCGAAAAATCTCTTATTCGCTTCAATGGTACTTTCTGTCAAATCTACACAGTGTGTCATTTTTGCAAAGGACTCCGCCGGTTCATTAAATCCAATATGACCATTTCGTCCAAGGCCTAACAACTGTAAATCTACACCGCCCATGGATTGAATTAATTTTTCATATCTCTGGCATTCAGCCTCACTATCTTCCATCATACCATCCGGTACATGTGTATGATCTGGATTGATATTTACATGATCAAATAAATGCTCATGCATAAAATAATAATAACTCTGTTCATTTTCCGGGCTCATTCCTTTGTATTCATCCAGATTCACTGTTTTTACCTGTGAAAAATCCAACTCACCCTGTTCGTACCACTGTACAAGATTTTTATAAAGACCAATTGGTGAGGAACCTGTCGCCAAGCCCAGAACACAAGCCGGTTTTAACCAAATCTGTGCAGAAATCAATTTTGCTGCCTTCAAACTCATTTCATCATAATCTCTTGTTCTAATAATTCTCATAATGATCCTCCTCAATATAAAATATCCGAATTATCACTCTTTTGCAGTTTATGATATGCCTTGATAAAAAAAACCAGATTTCCAGCATAGAAAGGATGTTCCTTCTTTCTGAAAATCTGGTTTTGCCTGCTTTGAGTAACAACCCAGCACTATAGATAGACCTATATTAACAAGTTCATTTTTAAATGTCAATATTTATTTTTAAAATATTTGTTGACTCCTTTTACAATACCCTTTGCAATTTTTTTCTGGTAACTGGCTGAATTTAACTGCCGATCTTCTGATGGATTGCTCATGAAACCACACTCAAGAATTACGGTTGGAATTTCCGCCCAATTAATGGTCGTATAATAATTCGACCGAATAGTACCATGCGATTTTTTTCCGGTAGATTTTGTCACAGCAGATAACAGATTACTTCCCAGCCGACAGGATTTATCATAGATCTTTTTACCTACATAACGCGAGCTTGCCGGCACAATCACCAGCGGTCCTTTTGCACTGGACGCCCCTGCATTACAATGGATACAGATATGCAGATTCGCTCCACTCTTATTTGCTTTTTTTGTTCTTTGCTGATTAGACAGCGGACATTTGTTTGTGGTTCGAAGCATAACCACATTATATCCTGCTTTTTTTAACGCTTTTTTCGTTGCTTTTGCTATGGCAAGATTAGTTTTATATTCCGGTATACCCGTGCTGACACCGGTCGTCCCGGATGTTAATTTCGCTTTCGTGGCCGAAGATCCTGGTGCCAAGCGTTCCCTTGAAGAAATTCCTCGTTCCTGATGACCTGCAGCAATAAAAATCGTTTTCTGTTTTTTCTTTGTCGTTTTTTCTGTTTGCTGTTCTTTCACTATTGTATCTGTGCTATTTTGCGTTGCAGCCAGAGCAATCTCTGACACAGACCCCCAACTTACACACAGACACAACAGTATACCTATAATTTTTTTCATTTTATCCTCCTTTTCTTCCCATTTTTTACTTCTAATTACTGTTTTCTCCATTATATACTATTCTTCTATTTTCTTTCAATAGCAAAAACTGTTGACAGATTCCCCTTTTTCCCCTTACAATAGGGATTGTCATATGACTGACGGATATTGTGGAACAGACCACATGAAATATGACCATAGAGAGCCGACCGTCTGGGCAGAAACTGTCTGGACGCGCGGCTCTTTTTCTTTACATTTTTATCCAAAACCGGTTTTTTCATGAAAGGAGCATGTTATGACTGCAGGAAACATCCATTCCTGGGAATCCATGGGATTAGTGGATGGTCCGGGTATTCGGACCGTAGTTTTTTTACAGGGGTGTCATCTCCGCTGTTTGTACTGCCACAATCCGGATACCTGGTCGTGTACAAGCAGTTGCCACGAAACCATGACCGCCGAGGAAGTTGTCCGTCGTCTGCAACGTTTTCAACCCTATTACGGAGAAAAAGGAGGCGTTACATTTTCCGGCGGTGAACCATTGTTGCAAAAAGATTTTCTAATTGATGTATTAAAAAAATGCAAACAGACCGGTATCCATACTTGTTTGGATACAGCAGGCTGCGGTATTGGAGGATATGAAGAGATATTATCCTACACCGACCTGGTTCTTTTTGATGTAAAGCATTATACAGAGGACGGGTATCGTCATATTACAGGACGGTCTCCTGAAGAATCACTAGCTTTTTTGGCAACAGCACAAAAAATGCAGATCCCTTTGTGGATTCGGCACGTTGTGGTACCCGGCATCACAGATAGTGCCACGCATCTTACAGGACTCGGAAACTACATCCGACAGATACACGGCGTACAGAAAGTGGAATTACTTCCTTATCACACTTTAGGTGTTTCCAAGTACCACACCATGCATCTTCCCTATCCGTTAGAAGGCGTTCCCCCTATGAACGACGAACAACTGCAGGAATGGCAGAAAAAAATGAATCAAATGCTTCCCATATCCATGTAAGACACAAGAACAGACAGGAGGAAAAGAGACATGAATATTGATGTAAATTGTACCGCATGGCAAGGATTTCAGACCGGAGAATGGCGTCATCTGGTGAATGTGCGAAATTTTATTCAAAAAAACTATACTCCTTATACCGGAAATGAAGATTTCCTTGCCGGTATAAGTCCACGCACCGCAAAAGTGTGGGAAAAAGCCCATGCTCTAATCGTAGAAGAAATCAAAAAAGGAATCATCGATGTAGATACAACGACAGTATCCGGCATTGACAATTTTGCCCCCGGCTATATTGATAAAGAAAACGAAATCATCATCGGACTTCAGACCAATGCCCCGCTAAAGCGCATTGTCAATCCTTTCGGCGGTATGCGAATGGCCAAATCTGCTCTGGCAGAATACGGATATCAACTGGATCCAGAAGTAGAGAATAATTTTCATCTGTATCGCAAAACCCATAATGAAGGCGTATTTGATGCCTATCCAGAGAGAGTCCGCCTTGCCCGTTCCGCCGGCTTGCTGACAGGTCTTCCTGATGCATACGGCCGGGGCCGAATTGTCGGAGATTATCGACGAGTTCCTCTTTACGGCACATACTTTCTTATCGAGTCAAAACTGGAAGACTTAAAACATTTGGACGGTCCAATGAATGAGGAACGGATTCGCCTTCGGGAAGAAGTCAATGAACAGATTCGTGCGTTAAAAGCAATGAGCAATATGGCAGCCCGCTACGGATGCGATATTACCAAACCAGCTGAAACTGCAAAAGAAGCTGTCCAAAATCTTTATATGGCATATCTTGCCGGTATCAAAGAAAACAACGGAGCCGCCACCAGCCTTGGCCGCACAGCAACATTTCTGGATATCTATATTCAAAGAGATCTGGAAAAAGGTCTTCTTGACGAACAAGGCGCCCAGGAACTGATAGACCAGTTTATTATCAAGCTTCGTCTCGTTCGTCATCTGCGCACACCGGAATATAATGAACTTTTTGGCGGTGATCCTACCTGGGTGACCGAAAGTCTTGGCGGCATGGGCATAGATGGCAGAACTCTTGTCACAAAAAATACCTTCCGCTATCTCCATACATTGACCAATCTTGGCACTGCACCAGAACCAAACCTGACCGTTTTATGGAGTCAGAATCTTCCTATGCCTTTCAAAGCATACTGCTCTAAGATGAGCATTGACACCGACTCTATTCAATACGAAAATGATGATCTGATGCGCCCGCTTTATGGAGATGATTATTGCATCGCCTGCTGTGTTTCTGCTATGTCCGTCGGACAGCAAATGCAGTTTTTTGGCGCTCGTGCCAACCTGGCAAAGAGTCTCCTCTATGCCATTAACGGCGGTGTGGATGAATTAAAAGGCACTCTTGTCGTTCCGGGCATTGAAAAAAATACAGAAGAAGTCCTGGATTACGCTCATGTGCTGACCGATTATAAAAAGGTTCTTTCTTATGTAGCGGAACTTTACGTTGATACGATTAATATCATTCATTATATGCATGATAAATATGCCTATGAGGCAAGCCAGATGGCACTTCATAATACGTTGGTCGAGCGTCTGGCAGCTTTTGGTATTTCCGGCTTATCTGTGACAGCAGACTCTTTATCTGCCATAAAATTTGCAAAAGTATATCCGATTCGAAACGAACAGGGAATCGCCGTTGATTTCCGGATCGAAGGAGATTTTCCAAAGTACGGAAACGATATTGATGCCGTGGATGACATCGCCGTAGAATTGACCAACTATTTTTCTTCCGAACTTAAAAAACATCCGCTGTATCGTAATGCCATCCACACTCTCTCGGCTTTGACCATCACCAGCAATGTCATGTATGGTAAAAAAACCGGATCCACCCCAGATGGACGAAAAGCAGGCGAACCGTTTGCCCCTGGCGCAAATCCAATGCATGGCCGGGATATCCACGGCGCTCTTGCCTCTTTAAATTCCGTGGCCAAAATCCCTTACCGCGCTGTCTGCCAGGACGGGGTATCCAATACATTTTCCATTACCCCTCTTGCTCTGGGCAAAACCAATCCGGAAAGAGCCCGCAACCTGATTTCTATTCTGGACGGATATTTCGTGCAGGGCGCACATCACCTAAATGTTAATGTGATGAACCGCGAACTTCTCCTTGACGCCATGGAACATCCGGAAAACTATCCGACGCTTACCATCCGGGTATCCGGCTACGCCGTGAACTTTAACCGCCTGAGCCGGGAACAACAGCTGGAGGTCATCATGCGAACCTTCCATGAGGCAGTTTAACTTTTATTAAAATTTTAACACAAAAAAAGGATTCTGTTTCTACCGCTTTAAAAGCGGTGGAATACAGAATCCTTTTTTCTAACTGTAATACACACAGTCTATCAGTCCAATTGTTCGTTCAGAGACAATATTAAACTAATTTTGCTGTATTCAGTTTTACGCCAGGGCCCATTGTAGAAGTCAGTGTAGCACTTCTGATATACTGTCCTTTTGCTGCCGCTGGTTTTGCTTTAATAATAGCATCTATTAATGTCTGGAAGTTTTCGTTTAACTGCTCCTCTGTGAAAGAAGCTTTTCCGATTGGCACGTGAACGATGTTGGTCTTATCCAATCTGTACTCAATCTTACCGGCTTTTAATTCCTGAACGGCTTTGCCTACGTCCATGGTTACGGTGCCGGCTTTCGGGTTAGGCATTAAGCCTTTCGGTCCGAGGATACGTCCCAGACGTCCTACTACGCTCATCATGTTCGGTGTTGCAACAACTTTGTCAAACTCAAGCCATCCTTCGTTCTGGATCTTCGGAATTAACTCCTCTGCTCCTACGAATTCTGCGCCTGCTGCTGCAGCTTCCTCTGCCTTGTCGCCTTTTGCGAAAACAAGGACACGAACTTTTTTACCAGTTCCGTGAGGCAGTACAACCGCACCACGAATCTGCTGGTCTGCGTGACGTCCGTCAAGACCCATCTTTAAGTGAGCTTCGATTGTCTCGTCAAATTTTGCACTGGCTGCTTTTTTTACGATGGCGATAGCTTCCGGTGCTTCGTATAAATTGGTTTTATCTCTGAGCTTTGCAGCTTCCTGATATCTCTTACCTTTTTTCATTTTAAAAATAACCTCCTGTGGTATTATCGGGAGCGACCCTCCCACTTCGTCAAATTAAATCCTTCAAAATTACAATTAGTCCTCAACAGTGATTCCCATACTTCTTGCAGTACCTGCAATCATGCTCATAGCTGCTTCGATACTAGCTGCATTTAAGTCCGGCATTTTCATTTCGGCAATCTCTTTGATCTTATCTTTGGAGATAGATGCCACTTTTGTTCTGTTTGGTTCGCCGGAACCGGATTTGATGTTGCAGTATTTCTTTAATAATACTGCTGCCGGTGGAGTTTTTGTAATGAAACTGAATGTTCTGTCCTGATATACCGTGATTACGACAGGGATGATCAGATCGCCTTTATCTGCTGTTCTTGCGTTGAACTCCTTCGTAAACTGTACGATATTTACTCCGTGCTGACCTAAGGCCGGACCTACAGGCGGTGCAGGAGTTGCCTTGCCTGCCGGAATCTGTAATTTAATATAACCTGTTACTTTCTTCGCCATGATAGCTAACCTCCTATTGTGGTAATTGCGGGAATCTCCCTCCCACTGTCCTGTTCAGACATCTTATAATTTCTTTACGTCTAAAAATCCAATCTCTACAGAAGTCTCCCGACCGAACATATCCACCTCGATGGTCACGGTCTGCTTGCCCATGTTAATATCTTTGACCTGGCTCACACGACCTTCCCATGCGCCGGATACCACTTCGATCAGATCGCCGACTTCCACATCGATCTCAACCTCTTCTTCCGTCTCAGCGATGCCCAGATTTCTCATCTCAGCCATCGTCAGAGGGATAGGCTCAGATCCCGGGCCTACGAAACCTGTAACGCCTCTTGTGTTGCGGATGACGTACCATGTGTCGTCATTCATAACCATGTTTACAAGAACGTATCCGGGAAACATCTTTTTGGAAACATTTTTCTTAACTCCGCCCTTCATCTCTACAACTTCCTGAAGGGGAACTCTGACTTCGAATATCTGATCCTGCAGCTTTCTGTTTTCAATTGTCTTTTCAATATTCGCTTTTACTTTATTTTCATAGCCTGAGTAGGTATGGACCACATACCAGTTCAATTCTGACATATATTCACCTTTACCCTTTTGCTAGACAAGAAAATTAATTCCATACTGAAGAACCATATCCAGGGTAGCAATGATGATACCAAGGATTACAGATACCACTGCGACAGTCGCTGTTTCTCGTACCAGCCTGTCCTTATCCGGCCAGGTGATCTTTTTAAACTCGGACTGAAGACCACGGAACCAACCACGGATTCCTGTTTTCTTTTTTTCGTCGCTCATGTCATCACTCCTTATAAACGGTTCAACTATTTTGTTTCCTTATGAACAGTATGCTTCCTGCAGAATCTGCAATACTTGCTGGTTTCCAGTCTTTCCGGATGATTCTTTTTCTCCTTCGTAGTATTGTAGTTACGCTGCTTGCACTCTGTACATGCCAATGTAATCTTCACGCGCACAACTTCCACCTCCAATTTTTTAATTATGCATTTGTCTTTTTTAGGCATAAAAAAAAGACCTATTCCATCGCCAGCTTAATATACCATACCGTACGTCCGGAGTCAATCCCTTTTTTACAGCGGGATTACATTCTGCATGATATTCCATCTCCTGCTTCCCGCCGTTCAAATTTCTCCTTTTTTATAAAAATATATAAAATGTACAGCCGTCTATTTTTGTTGTGCATAAATTATCCACAATCACCTGTGGATTTTGTGGATAATGTGGATAACTTTTTATTTTATTGTTGATAAGTCTCTGTTTTCCTCGTCCATTTGACTTTTCCACACTTCTACCAAAAATGTGGATAACTTTCCAGGATATCCCCCTTTATAAACAAATCAGCCAATTGTCAGAACTGTTTTTTATTGTCTGATAATATCTTACCCTTTTTTACGGAAAATGCAACAACTATTTTCCGTTGACGAAACCCTCGTCCGGTGATACTATTGTGGTACGCAACTCACTATATAGTGTTTGTTTTCATCACAATTACTATATATTGTGTTTCGTCTATATGACATATTAAAGGAGTTTTACTATATTATGGGAAAACAGATTCAAAAGCGCAACGGCGACCTGGTTCCTTTTGATTCCATCAAGATCTTGAATGCGATCCATCGCGCCAGCACTGCCTCCGAGGATCATCTAACTCCCGCGGATCTTTCTTATCTGACACAGAAGGTCTGCGATGCCGTGGAAGATGTGGAGGTTCCCACCGTTGAGCAGATACAGGATATTGTGGAGGCCATGCTGATCCGCTACGATTTCGCATCCACCGCCAAGGCTTATATTTTATACCGGGCGGAACATGCCAAGATCCGCAGCACCGAGTTCGACCTGATGAATATTTATGAGCGTCTGACCTACTCCAGCGCCAAATCGGAGAATATTAAGCGGGAGAACGCCAACATCGACGGCGACACTGCCATGGGAACCATGCTCCGGTACGGTTCGGAAGGTTCCAAGTATTTCATCACCAACTACGTGCTGCCGAAAGATATCGGAGCGGCCCACACCAACGGAGACATCCATATCCATGATATGGATTTTTATATGCTGACGGAGACCTGCTGCCAGATCGATCTGATCCGCCTGTTCAAGAGCGGATTTTCCACCGGACACGGCTATGTGCGTGAACCCCAGTCCATCATTACTTATGCGGCGCTGGCCTGTATCGTCATTCAGGCCAACCAGAACGAGATGCACGGCGGCCAGAGTCTCCCGAACTTTGACTACGCCATGGCAGAAGGCGTGTCCAAGACCTACACGAAAGAATATTTCAAGGCTTTGCGCTCCTTCGTGGAGGTTCGGCTGCGCTATGACAGGCAGAAGGCTGAGACCCTGGAAAAGGTGTTAAGAAATGCAGTGACCTTTCCTCTGAAGATGGGACAGGAACAGACTTACCTTGACGCCTTCCGCCAGCTTCCTCTGGAGGACAGCCTCAAGGAAAATCTGGATGAAATGCATAGCTTCTGCATAGAACAGGCCATGCAGTATACAGAAGAGCAGACCCGTCAGGCCATGCAGTCGCTCATCCACAACCTGAACACCATGCATTCCAGAGCCGGAGCACAGGTTCCGTTTTCTTCCATTAATTATGGAACGGACACCTCGCCGGAAGGCCGCATGGTCATCCGAAACCTGCTGGAGTCTACCATAGATGGTCTGGGAGCAGGAGAAACCCCTATTTTCCCGGTACAGATCTTCAAAGTAAAAGAAGGCGTCAATTATAATCCGGGCGACCCGAATTACGATCTGTTCCAGCTGTCCATCAAAACTTCAGCCAAACGCCTGTTTCCGAACTTCAGTTTCATTGACGCGCCATTCAACCTGTCTTATTACAAAGAAGGCGATCCTAATACAGAAGTCGCTTACATGGGCTGCCGGACCAGGGTTCTCGGCAACGTTCATGACCCGGACAGACAGGTTACTTTCGGGCGGGGTAACTTAAGTTTTACTTCCATCAACCTGCCCCGGCTGGGAATTGAAGCCCACGGCGATCTCGAAGTTTTTTATCAGAAACTTGATGATATGATGGATCTTGTTATCCGTCAGCTGCTGCATCGATTTAAGATTCAGGCGGCCAGAAAGGTACGCAACTATCCTTTCCTGATGGCCCAGGGCATCTGGATTGATTCCGAGCACCTGTCCATTGACGACACCATAGGCGAGGTACTGAAGCACGGAACACTGAGCGTCGGTTTTATCGGCCTTGCAGAGACATTAAAGGCGCTCATCGGCAAACATCATGGCGAGAGTGAAGAAGCACAGAAACTGGGGCTCGCCATCATCAGCCACATGCGTCATAAACTGGACGCTGAGTCCCAGAAGACAGGTCTTAATTTTACCTTGCTTGCCACCCCTGCCGAGGGGCTGAGCGGACGTTTTGTAAAAATGGACCGCAAAAAATACGGAGAACTGCCGGGCATCACTGACAGAGAGTATTACACCAATTCTTTCCACGTACCGGTATATTATCCAATCAAGGCATACCGGAAGATTGAGCTGGAAGCGCCATATCATGCGCTGACCAACGCCGGTCACATCAGCTATGTGGAGCTTGACGGCGATACCAGCCGTAACCTTCCTGCCTTCGAATCCATTATCCGGTACATGAAAGAACAGGGCGTCGGTTACGGTTCTATCAATCACCCGGTTGACCGCGACCCGGTTTGCGGGTATACTGGAGTCATTAACGACGTCTGTCCACGTTGTGGAAGGCGGGCCGGAGAATCCATCTCCATCGAGAAGCTTCTGGAACTTCAGAAGAAGTATCCGGACGTCCCGCCCATCAAAAGATAGAAAGGAGCATTTTATGTTGAATAATAAAACAGCAGAAACCACTGCAATCGGAAAAAATGTCGACTTTGACCGCATCAGAAGAATCACCGGATATCTGGTGGGTACTATGGATCGTTTTAATAACGCCAAAAAAGCCGAAGAAAGAGACCGTGTAAAACATGGCCTTTGAGTTACGCTTAAGCGGTCTGGTGGAAGAGTCCATCGTGGACGGACCGGGACTCCGTTATGTCGTTTTTGTGCAGGGATGCCCGCATCACTGCAAAGGCTGTCACAATCCCCAGACTCACTCTTTTACTGACGGCTATGTGGAAACAATAGACTATATTTTTAGAGAATACAGAAAGAATCCTCTCCTTTCCGGCATCACTTTTTCCGGCGGAGAACCTTTCTGCCAGCCGGAACCTCTGGCAGCCCTGGGACGCATGGTACGCGCCACCGGCGGTCATGTTATGACTTACACAGGTTATGTCTATGAAGATTTGCTGGAGATGGCCAAGACAGACCCTGCTATTGGCAATCTTTTGTCTGTGACCAATGTGCTGGTGGACGGTCCTTATGTCGAAGAACTGCGCGACCTGACGCTGGAATTCCGCGGAAGCAGCAACCAGAGGCTTATCACCCTGGATCAGCCGGCAGACGCCCCGCTGTAATCTGCATCATCCTGCGCCAGCCCAGCCATTTTCCGGTTACAAGGAGATACATTTATGGAAACTATACGAATCAAGTATTTCTCTGATGAGATTGAGAAATTAACCTACATAGAAAACAAGTCGGACTGGATCGACCTGCGGGCCGCCGCAGACGTCTCATTGAAGAAAGGAGAGTTTGCTCTCATTCCTTTAGGCGTCGCCATGGAGCTTCCGGCGGGTTATGAGGCCCATGTGGTGCCCCGAAGTTCCACATTCAAGAATTTTGGCGTCATCCAGACCAATCACATGGGTGTCATCGACGAATCCTACTGCGGCGACAATGACCAGTGGTACATGCCGGTTCTCGCCGTGCGTGACACCGAGATTCACGTCAATGACCGCATCTGTCAGTTCCGTATCATGAAGCACCAGCCTGTCATCCATTTTGAGGAGACAGACACGCTTCACCACACGGACCGGGGCGGTTTTGGCAGTACAGGAAAGGCGTAATATGTTTGATATATTAGAGAAACTTAATAAATTAAAAAAATCTGTACAAAAGAAAAAACCGGGAATGCACCGTCTGCATTTCCGGTTTTTCCGTTATATTTATTGTAAATCCTGTCATAAAACTCATACAAACAGCCGGGCAGATGCGCCTTCTTGTGTCGTTTCGGTCCGTCTGCCCTCCCGTAATCTGCTGCGCTTCCTCTTTTATGACCGTGTTCTTCCCATCCTTTATCCGAGGAACTGTCCTGTCTGCGGCGTTCTGCTTCCTTACGGGGACTATGTATGCAGCAAGTGCGCTCCGCAGCTTCCCTATGTGCAGGAACCGACCTGCCTGTCCTGCGGCAAACCGGTCTCTTCTAGAGAGCAGGAATATTGCTACGACTGCCGCATATTTCCCAAAAGCTTTCGTTCCGGCCTGGCGCTTTTTCTGTATAACGAAAAGACACGTCCCGCCATGACGGCCTTCAAGTACAAGAATCGCCGCGTTCTCTCCCAGTTCTTTGCCCGCGAAATCTTTTCTCGCCATGCAGCAGATATTCTCCGACGGAAACCGGACGTACTGGTTCCCGTTCCCATCCACAGCCACAAACGCCGTCTGCGGGGTTATAATCAGGCGGAACTTCTGGCCCGGGATCTGTCCGTCCTGCTGCATATTCCATGCCTGAGTCACCTGCTGCTGCGCACCGTTGACACGCCGCCCCAAAAAGCTCTCCGCCCTCAGGCGCGTCTCAACAACCTGCAGGACGCATTCATGGTCAATCCCGCCTGCCGGAAGGAAATTACAGGCATCAACACGGTTCTCTTAATTGACGATATCTACACCACGGGAGCCACCATGGAAATCTGCACCCGCATCCTCCACGCCGCCGGAGTGACAAATGTATATATTTACTCCGTATGTATCGGCGTCTCCAGAGATTAAAACCAGTTTTTTACACGCTGCCTTCCATCAGACAGTCTCTAAGTCCTGTATATCTCTTCTGCTCCGACTCGTTGCGGATCATCTGCTCCACCATGGTCTGGCGGCCGATGATGGCCACGCACCGCTGCGCTCTGGTCACCGCCGTGTAGAGCAGATTCCTGTTGCACAAAATGGACGGGCCGCTTAAGAGCGGCAGCACCACTGCCGGGTACTCGCTGCCCTGGGACTTATGTATGGTGATGGCGTAAGCCAGCTCCAGTTCATCCAGATTGGAGAACGGGTACTCCACCTGGCGGTTCTCATCAAAGACTACGGTCACTTTTTCCGTAAATGTATTAATCTTGCGGATGACCCCCATGTCTCCGTTAAAAACGCCCAGTCCTTCTTCCACGGAAAATCCTTTTTTATTGACGACCTTCCACTCAATCTTATAGTTATTCTTTATCTGCATCACCTTGTCTCCCTCCCGGAAAACTCCGGTGTGCACTTCCCGCTCTTCTTTATCGGGCGAGGCGGGATTCAGATAATACTGGAGTACCTGATTCATGTGTTCCACGCCCAGTTCGCCTTTGCGCATGGGCGTCAGCACCTGTATCTCAAAGGGATTCACGCCGATATATTCCGGCAGGCGGTCCTTCACAAGATAAATGACTCCTGCCGTCACGGAACGGATATCCTTCTTCTCAAAGAAAAAGAAATCCCGGTTCCGGTTATCAAGGACGATCTGCTCTCCCTCGTTAATCTTGTGGGCATTTAACACGATCCGGCTGGTAGCCTCCTGCCGATAGATCTTCGTGAGCCGCACCACAGGAAACACTTCCGATTCAATGATGTCTTTCAGTACATTTCCTGCGCCCACGCTCGGCAGCTGATTGGAGTCTCCCACCAGAATCAGCCGGGTACCTGGCAGTACGGCCTTCAGGAAGGAATACATCAGGGAAATGTCCACCATAGACATCTCATCCAAAATGATCACATCAGCCTCTATAGGGTTCTCCTCATTCTTCTCAAAGCGCCAGGTATCGCCATCCTCAATTCCTCCGTTCAATTCCAGCAGACGGTGAATGGTCTTTGCCTCGTAGCCTGTTGCCTCCGTCATACGCTTCGCCGCTCTGCCCGTGGGAGCCGCCAGAACGATATCCATATCTTCCGCCTCAAAACAGCGGATCATCAGATTGATGGTCGTAGTCTTTCCCGTGCCGGGCCCGCCCGTGACCACGAGAACTCCTTCCGTCAGCGCCTGCCGCACGGCGGACTTTTGCAGCTCGTCAAGCTCTATGCCAGTCTCTTCCTGCAATGAGGAGATACGACCGGCAAGTGTTTCTTCATCTGCCGGAAACTTCAGATCAAGATTCAGAAGCATGGAGGCAGCATTCCTCTCCATAAAATAGTAGGTGCTTAAATAAACGTGTTCCTCCTCACCCGCAACGCGAATCATCAGCTTTTTATCCATCACCAGATTCATCAGATGATCCCCGATATATTCCGGGGGCATACCGAGCATTTGCCCGGTATTGCGGCAAAGAATCTCTCTTGGCAGATACACGTGACCGGCTCCTACACTCTGCTGGAGCGTGTACAGAATGGCCGCGCAGATCCGATGTTCCGAATCCGGCGCGATTCCCGCCTTTGCGGCGATATTATCCGCGATACGAAATCCTATGCCGTGAATATCCTCCGCCAGTCTGTAAGGATTCGTCCGCAGAATATCATACATTTTATCGCCATATTCCTCAAAAATACGGACCGCCAGATGATTGGCGATCCCATACTCGGATAAAAACATCATGGCATGACGCATTTCCTGCTTCTCCTGAAACTGCACGGCGAAGTTCATCGCCTTGTGGATGGAGATGCCCTTCACCTCTGCCAGACGTTCCGGCTCTTCTTCCATGATACGGAAAGTATCCCCCTTGAACTTCTTCACGATCCGGGCAGCAAGCGCCGGACCGATACCCCGGACAGCCCCGGAGCCAAGGTACCTCTCCATGGCCTCCTTATCTTCCGGCTCTTTCACCTGATAAGAAATCACCTGATACTGGGGGCCATGGGCCGGATGTTCTGTAAATTCCGCCTCCACAGAGAGATACTCTCCTTCATTGATATAATGAAAAGTTCCCACGAGGATCTCATCCCCGTGGGTCGTTTCCAGTTCCAAAACGGTATACCCGTTTTCTTCATTATGAAATCGAATATGGCTTACATAACCTTCCAGATGTGCCATCTTTTCCTCTTTCCTGACGCACTTGCTGCGTTAATAATGGTAGATTTGGAAGTTTACTTCCAAACTTATCTTCCTTATCTTCCGCCAAGATACTCGATAAACTGTCCTGTACCGATGGCAACCGCGGTCATAGGATCGTCGGCCGTCATAGTTGTGATTCCTGTCTTCTCCTCAATAAGCTGCTCCAGTCCCTGCAGCATACTTCCGCCTCCTGTAAGTACGATTCCACGGTCGGAAATATCTGCGGCCAGTTCCGGCGGAGTGCGCTCCAGCACGCTGTGGACAGCTTCAACAATCTGTGCTGTAGCCTCTCTCAATGCCTCTCTGGTTTCTTCTGAGGTCACAGTCACCGTCTTAGGAAGACCTGTCACCAGGTTTCGGCCGCGAACCTCAATGGAAGATTCCTCCGCTCTCACGTAGGCGCTGCCCACCTGAATCTTAATATCTTCTGCTGTCCGGTCACCGATCAGCAGATTATGTTTCTTTCTCATATAACGGACGATCGCCTCGTCAAAATCATCGCCCGCCACCTTAATGGAGGTGCTGACAACAGTGCCTCCCAGAGAGATTACCGCGATATCTGAAGTTCCGCCACCGATATCCACGATCATGTTGCCGCAAGGTTTCGCAATATCGATTCCCGCTCCGATAGCCGCTGCCACAGGCTCCTCAATAATCTTAACATCTCTTGCTCCCGCTGCGTAAGTAGCATCTTCCACGGCCTTCTTTTCCACCTCAGTAACGCCGCTTGGCACACAGACAGAAATTCTTGGTTTTCTTCCGAAAAGACTCTTGCCAACTGCTTTATGAACAAAGTATTTCAGCATCTTCTCCGTAACGGAATAATCACTGATGACACCCTGTCTTAATGGACGAACCGCCACAATATTTCCCGGCGTTCTTCCTATCATCAGTCTTGCTTCCTCGCCTATTGCCTTGATCTTTCTCGTATCCACATCAAAAGCAACAACAGAAGGCTCTTTTAACACAACGCCTTTACCTTTTACATATACTAAAATACTCGCTGTACCTAAATCAATTCCAATATCCGTAGCCATTGGGAATCTCCTTTCTATCTTTATCCTGTCTATCTGAAGCAGAGTCCGTACGGGCCCTGTCTGACTGCATTTCTGCTCATTAATTTGCACACTTATAGCTATTATAAACGAAATGAATCGAATTTCCAATACTTTTTTCAAACTTCATAAAAATGACTGTTTTGTATTTATTATGTAAGAAAACAGCGCCACACAAAAATAGGTATTGAAAGATGTGTTATCTTTCAATACCTGTTCGTGTCTCTTATCGCATGCAGACTCTTATTCTTCCACACCTTTGGATTTGAGATATTCAACGACATCGTTCACGGTTTCAATCTCGCCCAGTTCTTCAGCAGGAATCTCGATGTCATACTCCTCTTCCAAAGCCATGGTTAACTCAAATAAGTCAAGGGAATCTGCTCCCAGGTCTTCCTTAAAGGAAGTCTCAAGAGAAATCTCATCCTCTTCTACGCCAAGCTGCTCTGCAATAATTTCCTTCATCTTCTCTAACATAAGAAAATATCTCCTTTTTCCTAAAATCACATTTCTTTCGATGCTCAAAGTATACTATCCATACTTTTCTTTGTCAACCTGATTCTTGACAAATTTATTACTCCTCATATATAATGAGAACAGTAACGATTATCAATATTAATTACGGAGGGAGATGATTCATCAATGACTGCTCCTATGAAGAAAAGCCGGCAGAGAGAAGCGATTTTACAATGCGTTCTCTCCCATCATGATCATCCTACAGCTGACTCTATCTACATGGAGGTGCGAGAGAGCTTTCCCAACATCAGCCTGGGAACGGTATACCGCAATCTTTCTCTTCTCACCAAGCTTGGCAAAATTAAAAAAATATCCTGCGAGGATCGTACCGACCGTTTTGACGGTCTGTCTACGCCGCATTCTCATTTTATCTGTGATTCCTGCGGATGCCTCCTCGATCTTCCCTATTATCCGGATTCTTCCCTATATCAACAGTTGAACAAGAACTTTGACGGAGAGATTACGGAGTGCAGCGTTGTTTTTCACGGCATATGCAAAAAATGTACGGGAAAGATCTGAGCAGATTGCCGCATCAGGACAGACAAAAGCAAAAAAACAATCGCAGAAATAAATTTATTATTGATTTTTATGCTGAAATATTGTAGAATAGACAAGTCAGTTCAGACAAGCTTCCTTGGCTCAGTTGGTAGAGCGACGCATTCGTAATGCGTAGGTCGCCGGTTCAAGTCCGGCAGGGAGCTTATTTTTTTTGCGCTTAACCGGATTTTATCCGAATGCGCCTATCAAAAAAGCGGATGCATGAGACAGCCATCGGGCGCTGCTCCTGCATCCGCTTTTTATATGATTACATATGAATTATACCACCACGCCGTTGATGTTCATGTCTTCATCCGAAGCATTACTTCCGTATTCCAGCTTATCATACTGTGCTTTTACCGTCTCCCATGGCAGAGTCTCATGCTCTTCCTTGAGATACGAGATGATATCGGCAATACCTTCACCGGTAAAAGAGCTGGTATAGAAAATCTTTTTGCAGCCCGCCAGACGAAGCCATTCCGCCGCCTGCTCCGGGTCTCCCGCCCAGTGGTCGCATTTAGTCACAATACCCACAACCTCCCGATTGCTCTGAGAAGTGCAGTTGGGCGGATAAAGAGAAAAAGGTTCCGTAGCGCTTATGAGCAGTCCGATCACGTCAGATTCCGCTCCATATACAGCCAGAGAACCGCCGAGACGTTTCGTCTCCGCATACTCTCCCGGCGTATCAATGATAACGTCATAATGATTCACATACTGTGTCTTATGATAAATGATCTTTTTTCCCTTCATCGCCTGAGTAAGCGTAGTTTTCCCTGACTCACTCCGTCCTACAAACATAATTTTTCTCATGCTGTCCTCTTCCCTTCCAGGCAGTTTATATATTCCTCTGCTATGGCGGTCATCTGCCCGTCACGCTGTCAGGACTTCAATTCTTCTTTTTTACGGTATTTCACCATGTTCATGCTGTTCCATATCTGTACGGCCCGGCCGCCATAAACCAGTTCATAGGAAACGTAGGACAATGTCAGTCCGGCAACGACATCCACCACGGAATGCTGTTTCACAAACATGGTGGACAAAATGATCAAGGTTGTCATGATCAGCGACGCATACCGTATTCCTTTTTTCTGACTCAGGCGCTCGCTGTCTTTCACCGCCAGATAAATGCCCACAGAATTAAAAACATGGATACTTGGAAGTACATTTGTCGCGGTATCCACACTGTAAACAAATCTCGTCAGCTGCGTGAAGACATTGTTATCAGCAAAACTGTCCGGCCGGATGGCAAGACCGTTCGGATATACCCAGGACACCACCAGAAAGACAGTCATTCCTATCATTCCAAAATACATCAGCCGGCAGAATACTTCTTTCTCACAGAACAGAAAATAAAGACCCGGTCCCGCAATGTAAAGAAACCAGAACAGATACGGCAGGATAAACACCGGTATGAACGGAATGTACTGGTCCAAGGGTGAACTGATAATGTGTAAACGATCCGGTCTTATATTCTCAAGATAGCGGAAAGCAGCCAGATAAAAAGGAAAATATAACAACAACAAAACATGTTTATACTGATTTAATTTGTCTCTCATAAAAATCACCTTTCGGGTTCTGATATTCTAACTAGTGCATCCGTGCGCCGCCTGACACAAAAGGCATGACGCACGTCATTTGTTGATCAATCATTTATGATAAACAGTACCGCATCTTTCATCGTTCGTCAATTCTTTTTCGGCAACTTCATACTATCTTAATAACTTCTCGCTATTGTAATATTTCTGTAAGTATGACCGTGTCCGATGAAATACCTGCCGGCGGTGCAGCAGAATGCCCGCAGACTGAAATGCCGTTTCCAAAGAATATCCGATCAGTTCAAATAACCGTGCCGTCCTTTCTCTGTATTGTCATTTTTCTGAATCTTAATCTCCGGAATATGATAAACCGCACAAATCTTTTTAATGGTCTCTTCCAGCTCCTTCATAGCCATCGGTACACAGATGGTTTTGTAGAGGCTCATCATACTTTCCATATCCGGAGTCTCCCCCTTTACTTCGTCGGTATCGGCATAACTGCTGACCTGTTCCAGATAAAGATACAGAGGATGCAGAGGAGATCCCACCATCACCTTTGTGATGACTGTTCCCACCGATTCCGCCGACATATCTTTCGGAAGCTTAATCTGATTATTAACATTTACCTGAAGATTCAATTTTGTATTTGGTCCCATCTCATTGTGGAACTCACATCTTGTAATCCGAATGCCTTTTAAGTTCAAATTCATTATAGTATAGTCCTTTCTTTCATAAAAATATGTGTGAAAATGTATTGCCGCCCTTAGTCTTTCCGGGATTCTTCTTCTCTGGATTCCCGGAATCGCTCTTTAAGAGACTCCAGAGAGACCGGGTAGCGCGCGGAAGTCATGGTCGGATTGCCGAGGATTCGTATTCTCAGACGTTTCCTGAGCCTTGTGTGCGTTTTTCCTTTTCGAAGCTTCTCCAGCTGTTCGATCAGCACGTTAAAACGTTCTTTCAGCTCACCCAGCTCATTTCTCTGGTCATCTGTGAGTATCCCCTTCTCCATGACGCTCTGCCTGATCTTATTATAACGAAGTTCAAGACCTTTGTAAATCTCTCCAAACCGGTCTGCAGCAGGATTCTTTTCCACAAATTCCCGCCAGCTGTCATCCAGACAGGCAATAACAACATCCGCTCTCCGCCGCAGCCGCAGCATTTCCTCGCGCAGACTCTCCATTTTCTCCAGCATGTCCCGAAGATCCAGTGCTTCCTTCACAGACACCGCCAGGTCAACGATAAAAAGCACGGAAACAATACCAAAAACAATATGAAGAGGCAAAACCGGCACCGTCTTCAGAAAAGCAGTGATCCACGGGTGAATCCCTTCATTCATCAACACGGTAAAAAATCCCCACACAATGGTGGACGACAGGCAGATATACCCTTTATAGTTGTATTTTTTTGAGGAATAATCCCAGTATTTTATCTTAAAAATACTTTCCATAACGATACCGGTAACCAGCTCAAGCAGAGTGGCTCCCACCGCTCCTGCGAAATAAGTGAGTATTAAATTGGAGCGGAAAGGCTCCGATACAAAGAGCATCATTACCGCGCCGCCTCCGTATATTGGAAGAAACGGGCCCATCAGAAATCCCCTGTTCACCCATTTCTTTTTTCGCAAAGACACATAAGATGATTCAAATATCCATCCAAAAAAACTGTAAATATAAAAAAATATCAGCCATTGGTATAAAGAATACTGTCCGATCATTATTTTAAACTCTTTCTTTTCATCTTTGACACACTTTATATGACATAATGGTTTCCACACCTGTCACAATGCCATTCCATCAGATCCTGAAGAGTTACCGTATCCACCACACCGCTGATGGCGTCGTTGAGTTTCTGCCACAGAATCACCGTGGCGCACTCATTAAGCCTGCTGCAGGTGTTTTCCTCTCCTTCCAGACAGGATACCGGAGCTAAACTGCCCTCGGTCAGCCGGAGAATCATCCCCGCCGTATATTGAGACGGCGTCCTCGTCAGAAGGTATCCGCCCTGCGGGCCGCGAATACTGCGGACGTAGCCCGCTTTATGCAGCGCAGAAATAATCTGCTCCAGATATTTGCAGGACAAATCCTGCCGGCTGGCAATATCCTTAATGCGAACCGGTCTGCCCTCTTTTTCATGCAATGCAATGTCCAGCATCAGCCGCAATGCATACCGTCCCTTTGTCGATATCTTCACCCTTCATCTTCCCTTCTTATTTTATCTTTTTAATTCTACAACTTTTGTGGCAATTTTACAAGGAAATCTATTCATTTCTTGCCTTTTCTCATATATTGTACTAAAATAAATATAATTATATCAAAAGGAGGTCTTCCCATGCTTAACAACAAATCTTCCTTCACCAACACACAGATTCTCGCCTGGCTTGAATATTTTTCCAAAAAAGCCGGTCTTGATATTGAAAAAATCAAATTAATTGATATCAGTAAAAAACAGAAGAACCTGATCCCTACTATTGAGACACACAAAAGAGTTCTCGTTTTTGCCGATGCCGGAGATCCGAACTTTTTCTTTAATCTTTGGGATTACGGTCTCGGCGACTGCGACATCTGGTTCAAAACCGGGCTGAATCCGGAAGGCAGCGTAAATATATGCAAGCTTTCCGAAATGATCGATACGGAGATCACCAGCCCGTCCGTTATGCTGATTTTCAATCCAAACTCCAGAAGTTCCTACCGGATCGGCATGCAGAACGATAATTTTTCTCAGGGCTCTGTCCGTTACGTGGCCAGTGAGATCCGTTCCATAATCGTCAATAAACTTCATCTGGACGATCAGGACACCATCTGTATCATCAGCGGTGAGAGCATCGCTGTGGAATCCGCCATGATCGCCAGCGACGGACAGATCATCGCCGTGGAATACAACAAACATGACCGCTATTCCATGGAAGAAAACATTAACAAATTCGGTCTGACCAACGTTACCATCGTGGAGGACACCAGCCGCCGTTCCATGCGCAATCTTCCGGTTCCTTCTCTGTCTTTCATCGTCGCCACCGAACGCTTTGAGGAGGAGGTTCAGAATCTTCTGAAAATCAACCCGCAGATGAAGTTCGTGGTCTATACGCTGGAACTTGATATTCTCTCCTCTATCCTGCGCATTTTTGAAAAATATCATATTTCACGCAACGAAGTAATTCAGATATCCATGTCCAAGCTGAACCGCAAAAATGTCTTTGAGGCAAAGCCTGCTCCATGGATTATCTCCGGAGAAGTAGCAGAATAAACTCTTATCACCTAAAAACTGCCATACAAAATCACTGGTTTTGTATGGCAGTTTTTATCGTATTCTTATGCTGATACATCAACAGCCCTGGTACTACCACAGAGTAGGCTTCACCTGTGTAATCAGCTTTGCTTCCGCTTCCATGTAAGCTTTATCCACTGTCTTCCTTTCCTCATCAGATAAACCATGACTGTCTGCGAAACTCTGCCAGGAAGACATCGCTACCAGAAGCTCTGTCATGGTCGCGCAGGAACGCATCTTCGACTCATATCGTTTGATTTCCTGTTCAAAAGAACCCATACCTTTCCCTCCCGCCGGCTATAATCTTGAAAAATATTCTACCGCTCTGGCAAAATCTGCAATCGTCTTATCCGCATCCCCATGTTCGATTCCATCCCTCACACAGTGATTCAGATGTCCTTCCAGAATAATCTGTCCCACTTTATGAAGAGCGGACTTCGCAGCGTTTACCTGAATCAGAATATCTTCACAGGGAACATCTTCATCCACCATTTTATCAATGGCATTGATCTGTCCCCTGATGCGGCTAAGGCGCTGGTGAAGATTCTTTGCATCCATACATTGTCTCATTGGTATCTCCTTCCATCCTTCTGCCTTATTTCAAATTATTTGAGGAAACCGGAAATAATCATCTCTTCCGCTTCTGCTTCTGTCAGTCCCAGAGTCATCAGCTTGATCAGCTGCTCACCGGCAATTTTTCCGATGGCCGCTTCATGAATTAATTCTGCATCAATGTTGTTGGCTTCCAGTTCCGGCGTTGCGCTCACGCGGGCGTCATCCATGATGATCGCGTCACACTCGCTGTGTCCGGCGCAGGCGGCATTGCCGCTGATTTTAGCCTGAAAATCCTGAAAAGAACGATCCCGCGCAACAGAACGTGAAATTACGTTGGCGCTGCTGCCCTCGCCGTTCAGCTGAACATCAAAAGCTGTTTTTGCAGTCTGCACACCGTGAGTCATCAGTTTTTCCGATACCTCAAGCTTCGCTCCCGCTTTCAGGTCCGCCGTTGTCACACGGTCTGTGCTGTCCACGCCTTTGATCTGAACAGTATCCATGTAAAAATATGAATTCTCATCCATATGAATGACTGTCTCCGGGTTCATCACCTTCTCCCCGGTTCCCTCGCCGCTGCCATAGTGTTTCTCCACGTAACGAATCTTTGCATTTTTACCCACATAGAAAGTGTGAACGCCGTCATGTTTGGTAAGGCTTCCGCCGCCGTTGTGGATACCGCAGCCGGCCACGATCGTCACATCACTGTCATCTCCGATATAAAAATCGTTGTACACAACCTCTGTGAGACCGCTCTGGCTTAAAACCACCGGGATATGCACGCTTTCGTTCTTTGTGCCCGGCTTGATGATAATATCGATGCCCTGCTTGTCTTCTTTGGTAATAATATCAATATTAGCTGTTGTATTTCTTGCTGCTGACGCTCCGTTTGCACGGATATTATAAGCTCCGGCAGGCACGCCGTGAAGGTCTGCCACCTGCTCCAGCAGCTCTTTCTGTATTAAATCCATCTCACTCATATCTGTCCCGCTCCTTACTTCTGGCTCAGTTTCTGGCAGGCTGACGAAGTGTAAAGCAGTCCCGGAATCACGTCTTCTCCGCGTCCTACCTTCTCCACATGGCCGCCGTTTATCACAATAATCTTATCTGCGATCTCAAGAATCCTCTCCTGATGAGAAATGATCAGGATGGTTCCCTCTGTCTTCTCGTGAAGCTCCTCAAACACATGAATCAGGCTGTTAAAGCTCCACAGATCAATGCCGGCCTCCGGCTCATCAAAAACAGAAAGCTTCGTGGCTCTGGCACGGATCATGGCAATCTCGATCCGCTTGAGCTCTCCTCCGGAGAGGCTTCCGTTTAATTCTCTGTTTACATAATCTCTGGCGCACAGCCCCACTTCTGAAAGCACATCGCAGATCTCCTTCACAGACATGGTTCTGCCGGACGCCACAGAAATCAGATCCTTAACCTTCAGTCCCTTAAAATGTACCGGCTGCTGAAAAGCGTAGCTGATACCTTTTTTGGCTCTCTCTGTAATATTTAAATCTGTGATATCCTCTCCGTCCAGAAGGATTCTTCCGGCGGTAGGATGAATAATCCCCGCAATAAGCTTTGCGAGGGTTGATTTACCGCTGCCGTTGGGCCCGGTGATTGCTACAAATTTGTCGTCAATGGAAAGATTCACATCCTCCAGAATCTCTTTATCATCCTCAACAATATAGCTGATATTCTTTAGTTCAAGCATAGTTATCTCCTCGTATCCGGACCCTGCTTATCCCCTCATGAAAAGATGCCGGGTCCGGGAAATATTTTATAAAAATATCCATCGTATCCAAATTCTATGTATATCATACCCTAGTGAAAAAGTCAAGATTCGAAGCATTGCTGCATAATCCGTTTCCGGCATCCTCTGCATCACAATTTCAGGTTATTTTTTTGCTGCGTCTTTCCAATCCGCCTTTCCCAGCCGCACATTTTCCAGCAGTTCAGCCGTCTCGTCATCCGCATTTTCCAGAAGATAATTTTTACCATTTTGCCGGCGTTCCCTGTTTATTCGCCGGATCTCCTGCTCCGCCTGCTCCACCTCTTCCCGGAAATCAGAAGCTGATAATCTCCTCGCTCCCTGTCCCATGACGATCACCTGCTCCAGCGAGTCAGAAGTCGCCACTGTCACCTGATGCTTATGCCCCAGCTCATGGGTCGTCTTTTCAATATACTGATCGGCGGTTTCCGCCTCCTTCGTGTACACCACATGGATATTATGATATTTGAAGATTTCTCCCGGATTCCCCTTCACCTTGTAGGCGTCGAAAACGACAATGAGGGTAACGCTGGAAAATCCCTGGTAATTACAGAGGATATCCATCAGCTTGCCCCGGGCAGCCTCCAGATTCACCTCCGCCAGCTCTTTCAGAAAATCCCAGGCGAATATGATATTGTAGCCGTCCACCAGAAGGTATTGCTTTTCCTCGTTCCTGCCGGACAGCGTTCCGGCGGCGCCTGAGTATTTGGAAGTTCCGCTTCCCGATGAGCTTCGGCTTCCGGATGTCCCCGCTGCCCGGCCAGATGTTTTCCGGTATCCCCGGTAGCGGTCCTCCTGCTGTTTTTTACTTCCAAACTCCCGGAGAAAGATGGCTTCCAGTTCTTTGTCTTCTATATAAGAAGAAGCGTAGGTGACTCCGCTGTCTCTCGCATCTTTCTTTTCTTCCATAATTTCGTTTTTTCCCCGGACAAACGCATTCGCTTCCCCACCATCCGCCGAATCAGTGATATCCGGTATTTTTTCCTTGATATGCATGTAATCCGGCACCTGGTCCCACGGGACAAAAAATCCCGCTCCATGGGAACAGAAGATAGAACCGGACGGGTTGTCCACATCTCCCTCACTGTCATAGCCGATGTCCGCCAGCACCTCTTCCTGGTTATGGCAGGGATAATATCCTTCCAGCCGCAGGGCAAGCCTGCCCCGGCCTCCGGTATAGGACTGTACTTCCGCCGGATAGTCAAGCATTTCCGATACCGGCGCCCGTCCTGAAAGGACCGCCCGCTCTCCTTCCATCAGGGGAGCCTCAAAGGTTCCGTATCGTTTTTGTACATCCGCCATGGCCCGGCCCACCTGCTCCGCCGGCAGTTCAAGACGGAACACATACCAAGGCTCCAGCAGAACAGATTCCGCCTGCATCAGTCCCTGACGCATCGCCCGATAAGTGGCCTGCCGGAAGTCCCCGCCTTCGGTATGCTTCAAATGCGCCTTCCCCGCCGTCAGCGTGATCTTCATATCTGTGATAGGCATGCCCGCCAGCACGCCGGGATGTTCCTTTTCCATCAGATGTGTCAGAATGAGCCGCTGCCAGTTGCCGTCCAGATTGTCTTCGCTGCAGTCTGTGCCAAAAACCAGACCGCTGCCCCGCTCTCCCGGCTCCATGCGCAGATGTACTTCCGCATAATGACGCAGAGGCTCATAATGCCCCACGCCAGTTACCGTATCCGCAATGGTTTCTTTATACATGATGCGGCCCGCGCCAAACTCCACGTCCATCTGATAACGCTCTGCGATCATACTCTTCAGAACTTCCGTCTGCACCTCTCCCATAAGCTGCATCTGAATCTCTTCCAGACGACTGTTCCACACGATATGCAGGAGCGGGTCCTCCTCCTCCAGCTGTTTCAGCTGGCGAAGCGCCTTTGGTACATCCGTTCCTTCCGGGAGAATAACGCTGCGGCTCAGAACCGGCTCCAGCAAAGGAGCTTCCAGATCTTTTTCTTCGCCCAGCCCCTGGCCCGCCGCTGTCTCCGAAAGGCCGGTCAGCGCACAGACCGTTCCGGCCTCCGCCACATCCTGCATCCCGTATTTGGCACCGGAATACACCCGGATCTGATCCACCTTTTCCTTCTCCCCGAAAGAGGTCTTCACCTTCAGACTGCCCCCGGTGATCTTTATATGGGTCAAACGGCTGCCCTGCTCATCCCTCGATATCTTAAAAACCTTCGCCGCAAACTCATCCGGATATTCCGGCATTCTCGTAAACTGCTCAAGCCCTGCCAGCAAAGTCTCCACTCCGGAGAGCTTCAGCGCGGAACCAAAGTAGCAGGGAAAGATTTTCCTCTCGCCGATCAGACGAATCACATCACTCTTCCGAATGTCGCCGGTTTCCATATATGCTTCCAGCACATCCTCATCACACATGGCGATTTCTTCAAGGATATCCTCCGAGCCGGCGCTGATCAGAGCTTCATCACGGGCGTTCTCTACCCCGGCCGCGGAGCCTTTTGTTCCGGTTTCCTGCGGCAGCCGCAGGCTGTCAAAAGCAATGCAGCCGTCATCCAGATTCTTCTTAAGTTCCTGAAGCAGCGCTTCCCTGTCTGTTCCGTCCTGATCCATCTTGTTTACAAAAATGAATGTGGGAATCCGATACGCTTTCAGCAGCCGCCAGAGCGTCTCCGTATGTCCCTGAATTCCGTCGGCGCCGCTCACCACCAGCACTGCGTAATCCATGACCCAGAGCGCCCGCTCCATTTCCGCCGAAAAGTCTACATGTCCCGGCGTATCAATGAGCGTAACCTCCGTCTCTCCCAGCGGGAATACCGCCTGCTTGGAAAAAATCGTGATACCGCGACTTCGCTCCAGAGCGAAATTATCCAGAAAAGCATCGCCGTGGTCTACCCGGCCCAGCTTCCGCAAGCCTCCGGTCAGATATAGAATCCCCTCCGAAAGCGTGGTCTTCCCTGCATCCACGTGAGCCAGAATCCCCATACAGATACGCTTTTTATTTTTTATCTCTGATTGGTTATTTTTATTTTCAGACGTATCTCCCATAGAAATACCCCTTTCTGTTCTATAGTCGTACATTCCTAATCATAGCACAGAAAGGGGTATAAGTCGATGATTCATTCAATCACATAATTTCATATCGACGTCCTTTATTCTTACCTTTTGCCTTTATTTTTCCTGCATTTACAAGTTTGTTTACCAGTACTCTGGCCCGTGATTCTTTTACACCAATAAATTCTGCTATTTCGCTCGTTCTGTATTCTTCACCGGCATGCATGTTTTTGAGAATATTCTCCAGCTGCTGTTCTGTCTTTTTTGTCATTTTCTTTTTATCGCCACTTTTTATCGCCGCTTTTTTATCGCCATTTTTTATCGCCACTTTTTTTACAAACGATAATTTTAAAATAGTTCGATCCGGTCCATATTTTTCTACAACTTCGGGCTGTCTCCACCCCTGCTGTTCCCACACGCTGTATATATCCGGCACGCCGCTACCGGCTCTCTCACCAATGCCGATCAGATTAAACATTTTCATCAATGCTTTATTTCGTGGATCTGATATACCTCCTTTGAGCATCTGCTCTTTCCCTGTCCTGATGCTTCCCGGATTCTCCATCACGATAGACTCTGCATCTTTCCGTATCACAATCCCTCTCGGGAAATAAAAATCTGTATTTACGATACAGTTTGCCAGGGCTTCTCTCAATGCTTTGTGTACAGGTGTATCATCTACACGGGTTATTCCATCCAGCTTAAACGGAATCTTCAAATCTTTCACAAGCTTCCCGTAAACTCTGAAGAAAAAATCAAATAAATTTCCCGTCCAGTCACCGGAACTGGACTGCAGTCTGTCTGTCCAGCGGATTGTCGGATCAAGAATTTCCCGATAATCCAGAAAATATTCCGGAAATTCATACAAGATTTTATATTCTTCTCCAAACATCAAAAGGCCAGCCGCAGTAGGATGCAAAACGTTATCTTTGGCAGACAACTTTGCAGCACCTATCCTCTCCAAATATTCTTCATCACCGAGCCGCTCCCACACATGTTCCGTTCTGTAAGCCATATGCCGGTTACGATAAGCACGCACAGTCTCTGAATTAAGTACTGCCAGAGGCATATCCTGCAGGACTTTCATATCAGCGGTTTCTTCCGGCTGATCCCGAAGCATTGCAAGCACTTCGCTGCAGTCACAATGATAATCCCCCTCCCAGTTTCTGCGAAAAGTTCCATTAAATATATCTCCATTTATATATACCGGTTTCTGCTCCCTTTTTGCTTTTGGAACATAAATGACCATTATGACATCATCATTTTCTTCGTATATCTCCACATCATTATCTGTCAGAAGGTTCACTGAGACCTTATTTTTATTATTGATTGTATTCCAGAAGTCTTTTTGCAACTTATCCGCATTGTCAAGACCAGTCATACTCCAGCTTCCATCTCTGTTCTCTTTTACACCGAGAATAATCACTCCTCCATAACAATTGGCAAAAGCTGAATATGTCTCCCACACCGAAACCGGAAGACCGCCTTTCGCTTTTTTCACCTCCCGGCGATTATCTTCACGGTAAGAATCAAATTGAGATATATCAAAATTCAAATATTTCACCTCACCATCCGGAATATACCATAAAGCAATAGCGGCACAGCTCTCACAAGCCATGCCGCCGGTACGGAAATGGAGGGATTCGAACCCTCGCGCCGGTTGCCCGACCTACCGCATTTCGAGTGCGGACCCTTCAACCACTTGGGTACATCTCCAAAAATACAGGAAAGCAGATGTTATCTGCCTTCCTGTCTGTAAATTGTGCTCTACTATTCTATCAGACCTTATTCTAAATTGCAAGAATTAATTAGTGTCTGTACATGGAGAAGGAATCCAGATCCACTTCGGACAGATTCTCCAGAATATTTCTGCCATCTGCTTCCTTGATCAGCTTATCACGGAAACGCTTGGTCTCCATCTCGGATTTGTGCTTGCTAGGACCGCCGACACAGCCGCCCACGCATGCCATACCTTCGATAAAGTCTGTTTTTAACTTGCCGGCCTGCAGCATGAGGAGTGCTTTCTTACACTCAGCCGCGCCATTACATACAGTTACAGTCACATCGGCATTCTCATTCTCTTCTTTGAGGGATTCCAGTACGGCGTTGGTCACACCGCCGCTGTTGCCGAAACGTTTTCCGAATACGGAAGCCTGCTGGTAATCGTTCTCCGCCTGCTCCAGCTCCACATCTTTAGCCTTCATCATAGCGCGGAACTCACCAATGGTCAGAACATAGTCGGCGTTGCCTTCGATACCGGAATCAGCAGCCTCGCTCTTCTTAGCCACACAAGGACCCACAAATACAGTGACAGCATCCGGATCTTTTGCCTTAACCATACGGGAAACGGCACACATCGGAGATACTGTGGTGGAAACGTGATCCGCAATCTTCGGGAAATGTTTCTTTACCATATTAACAAAGCCCGGACAGCAGGATGTGGTGAGCTGTTTGCCTTCTTTGTATGCCTCGGCCCACTCTCTTGCCTCAAAAAGCGCCGTCAGATCGCCGCCCAGACCCAGCTCGATCATATCGGTAAATCCAAGCTCTTTTGCCGCTTTTTTCAGGCTGGCCATTGTAATCTTATCACCAAACTGACCTTCCAGTGCCGGAGCAACCATGGCGTAAACCTTCTTGCCTTCACGCATGGCGTTGATGATATCCACAATATATGTGACAGAGCCGATGGCGCCAAACGGACAGCTGTGGATACACTGACCACAGGAAATACATTTCTCATCGTCGATCATAGCGATGCCTGTGTCCGGATCCACCTGCAGAGCATCTACCGGACAGCTCTTACGGCAAGGGCGCATCAGGTCTGCGATAGCGTTATATGGACAGGCTGCAGCACATTTACCGCACTCTTTACATTTGGAAGGGTCTATGTACGCCTGGTTCATACCGATGGTGATGGCGCCAAAGTTACAGGAATTATAACATGCCTTGCCCATACAGTTCTGACAGTTATTGGTAACTGTATATCTTGCGATTGGACATTCTTCACAGGCCGCCGGAATGACGTAAACAATCTTATGTCCCTTGGAATGATCCGGCTTCTCACCCATCGGCGTTTTGCCCTCCGCCAGATTCACTCTCTGTCTGATGACCTCTCTCTCCTTGTAAATACAGCATCTGAACTGCGCTTTTGGTCCCGGAATCATTTCATAAGGAATCTTTTCTCGTTCCTCCTCAAACTTTCCTTCATAAGCCAGCTTTGCAACTCGATACAGTACTTCATGTTTGATTTTCAAAATTGTAGCATCATTCGTAACCATAAATAATCCTCCTAAATCCTCGTGAATGACTGAAGCCCGCATGCGAACGGCGCATAAAAAGGGCTCGTAAAATACCGTATACTACTAAAGGTTAATTTGTTTATAGTTTAACATTCATAGTCCCATAACGCAAACGCTTTTTAAGAAATATTCTCAATGTATTAAAAAAAATCCACAGTTTATGCCATTCTGTTTTCTTTATTAAAAACAGCATATTCCCACCATTCATTTTTCCGTATCATTTCCCTGTTCCCGCATCTCTTTCAGCACACGAAACGCACCTGCCAGTTCTTTCTTCACCAGACGATTTTTTTTCTCAAACTGTTCCCGGTAAAAGACATGTTTAATCCTGTCCGGCGCATATTCCTTCCTAATATGAAGATTTCCGAGGAGCGCCTCTTTGATATCCGATACGTCGCCCACCGCATATGCCCCGAACAAACAGTTGGTCATGACGGCTCCCGCCGCATTTTCCAGAGTAATAGTCCGGCTGTCAAGCATGTCCGCCTTCATCTGATTCCACAGGGCGTCCCGGCTGCCGCCTTCTGTGATGGTGATGCGGCTTAAATCAATGCCCGCCGCGCGATACTGATCTGTGATTTCCATATAATCATAGCCTATTGCCTCCAGCACCGCCCGCCAGAGCACCGCCTGGTCTGTGTCCATGGTCATATTGAGAAAACAGCCGGAAGCGTCCGGGATCTCGTTCATGCCGCCGGTAAGATACGGCAGAAACAGCACGCCGCCCGCTCCCGCCGGTACGCATTCCGCCTGCCGGCTGAGAGTCTGATAATAATCTCCGTCTTTCTCCTGTCCGCATACATTGTCTTTAAACCACCGCAGCGCCAGACCGCCGGTACGAATATATCCCCAGTAAAAATAAGTATCGGGCAGCGTTCCGCTGTTAAAGATCAGCCCGGCTCCCCGGCGGCTCAGTTCCGGAATAATTCCGCTGGTGGACACGCAGAACATAGAACAGGTGCCGGCCACATCCACCGCCTGCCCCGGCTGCATATTGCCGCTGCCGATCATGGACTGCATGGTATCCCCCGCTCCGGCACAAACGGGAATTCCCGCCGGAAATCCGGTCTTTTCAGCCATTTCCTCTGTGAGATACCCCACGATATCCCACGGCTTCACGATCTTCGGCATCATGGACTCCGGTATGCCAAGAAGTGAAAGCTGCTCCGCAGACCAGCATTTATCCTCCACCTTGTATCCAAGGCCCCAGCCGGACATGGTTCCCCAGTCGATAAACATATCTTCCGCACCAAGACCAGCCAGATGAGCCAGAACATACGGAGCGTCGTGTACGAACTTCACGCCCTTTTCCTGAAACTCTTTGGAATTTTTCAGAAGCCACCGGGCAAAGAGCGCCGGAAACATACAGTTTGCCTCAGGATTACCAGTCTCCTTTCCCCAGATATCAAGATTCCAGCTGTTAATCTTCTCAGCATCCTCTTTCGTCCGGGAATCCAGATAATTGATATACGGCGTCACCGCATTGCCGTCGGCGTCCACGCCGCAGATACCGCATATGATCCCGTCTCCCATGATGGCCCGGACATCTCCGGGCTCCAGATGCTTCTCCTGCATGATGCGGGCACACTCCCGCATTCCCTGAATCGTCAGCTCCAGATACTCATCGCAGTCCATACTCACCCACCCCGGATGAGGATAGGTGAGAGTCGTCGGCGCACTGGATGACGCCACACAGTTCATTTTCTCATCATAGACTGCCACCTTCACACTCTGGGTACCCGCATCAAAACCAAGATAGTATTTCGCCATTTTTTTCTTCCTTTCCCTTGTCCTTTTATGTTCTTAATTGAATAATTCTGTCTGCAGCAGCCGTCCCTTCTTCCACATTGGGAAACCCCTGCTCTGCAGTGACACAGCTCGCCGTCCAGGACAATACGCCGGAAGAAAAAAGAAAAGCTCTGAAATCAACTGCCGCGCAGTCAATCTCAGAGCGTGATTGTAAATCTATTATACACAGCCGCCCCTTCCATGTACAATCAAATGTACAGGAGCGCCTGCTCTCTCATCTTCTACCATCCGGACTATACCGTCGGCTCCGGAATCTCACCGGAATCCTGCCTTTCGGCTCGCGGGCTCGCACAGATTCACGGCGCTTTGCGCCGCCCTGTGATTACCGCCGGTGGGGACTTGCACCCCGCCCTGAAGATCTGTGTTTGTTTTCTTGCTTATTATACCCTTTTATGTAAAGGTTTTCAAGATACATTTCTTAATATCTGAAATCCAGATCCAGAATAGACTTCCAGTTCTCCCGGGCTATGTACGAATCCAACGCCCTTTCCATCCTGAGCAGCTTTTCGGAATGTGTCAGCGGTACCGCTTACCAGATTCCTGCTCCCGCCATGGTGGAAAAACCATTCATCGTGGAAGCTCTAAAACAGGACTCGCAGATTGCCCGGGTTCTCGATATGGCCGAGATCTGCGACACCGCCATTTTTTCTGTCGGCAATCTGGAACGGCCGTCCATCCTTTACGAAATGGGGCTCATCACCCACGAGGAATATCAAAACATGATACAGAGGGGCATCATCGGCGACTGCTGCTCTCATTTTCTGAATCGGGACGGTAATATTTTCGATCAGGACATGGACGCCCGGGTGGTCGGCGCTTCCCTTTCTACGATCAAAAAGATCCCAAACAAGCTTCTCGTCGTTTCGGGCAAAGAAAAAAAAGAGGTCATCCGCGCCGCCCTCATCGGCGGACTGGCAGACAGCCTCTATATCGATGCGCCAACGGCGCGGGAAGTATTGAAACAGTAAAATTAAAGCTCCGAGAGCTTATCGCAGATGGTCCGAAAATCCGCCTCCGTCTCCGGCAGCTTTGCCTCATCTCTGAGAATCGCCGAGGGATGATACACGGCGGTGAGCCAGACGCCCTTCCTGAGCAGAAAGTTTCCATGCTCTCTCGTAATCCGAAAGTCCGGACGGATGATCCGCTGCGCCGCCACCCGTCCCAGACACACGATGATCTTCGGCTTCAGCAGCCATGTCTCATATTTCAGATACGGCATACAGGCCTCCTGCTCCTCCGGCCTCGGATCCCGGTTCCCCGGCGGATGACATTTGATAATATTGGTAATATAGATGTCTTCCCGCGACAGCCCGATTCCTGACAGCAGCCGGTCAAACACCTGGCCGGACTGTCCGGTAAACGGAATCCCGTCCCGGTCTTCATTTCTTCCCGGTCCTTCCGCGATAAACAGAATGGGCGCCTGCAGGTTTCCTCTCCCCATCACTGCCCTGTGGCGGGTCGCAGCCAGCGGACAGCGCCGGCAGTGATCTACAAAATGTTTCAATTCCTCATAAGTATACATATTTTCCTTCCCCTTGACGGCAATCCTGCCTTTTTGGCATACATTTTTTCTTATATAGTTCTGTTACATTCCAAAGACATTTTCCTCAGTATACCACCGGAAAAGTCCCCCCGCAAGCGGCATGTTAACTTTTGTTGCTTGCCTTTAAACCTCTGATGGATATAATCAGAACTATCAAATGTGTTCGCCGGCACAAAAAAACGCGCACGATGCGATGCCTGCGAATCACAAAGGGAGGTCATACTATGATTGAAGAAAATATCCGCCGTCTGCGGAAAAATGCAAAGATGTGCCAGGAAGATCTGGCGGAAAAGCTTTCTGTCGTAAGACAGACAGTTTCGAAATGGGAACGGGGTCTGTCTGTTCCCGATGCGGAGATGGTGATAAAAATAGCCGCTTTATTTAACGTTCCTGTCAGTGAACTGCTGGGTATGGAGACACAGGCTGACGACAGCGCCGCACCACATTCTGCCGCAGTCTCAGATATTTCCATTAAAGAACTAACCGAGGAACTGGCAAGACTCAACGCAGAACTGGCAGAAAAAAACAAAGCAGAGCGCCGGATGAAGCTTGTCAGTCAAAAACGGGGCGTCATCCTTCTACTCTGCTTTGCTGCCGTTATTTTTTCTGCCAATATACAGAATCAGACATTGGCCGCCTGTGCGGTCGGCGTATGTTCCATCGCCGCCCTGCTGATTCTTTATAAAAATCTCGCTCTCTTCACCGATACAGTTGCGGATGAAATGCACACCCGCGCGTTGACGATTACTACTTTTTTTAATATCGGTATGATTCTTGTGGTGATCACCGTGACGATGCTGACAGAATCCGGTGTTCTCACCCTCTCTGCCAGTGGAGAAAAAATCTTCGCCACAGCCGTCGTCGCCGTCATCATCATTTTTTCGGGAATGATTTCCCCACGACTGCCCTTTAACCGGCATACCGGCCTTCGTCTGCCATGGACCGTACGTGATGAAGCAACATGGAACGTAGCGCACCGCATCCTTGGCATTACGGCACTGCCTGTGGCGCTGTTCTACATTGCCGCCGCCATCGTGGCGGATGACCATATGAAAACCATCACCCTCTGTGCCGTGGCCTTCTGGATTGGTATACCGGCAGCGGTTTCCTACATATATTATCAGAGGAAAATGCACGGACGCGCTTAGGACTCATCCTTGCTGCCAGCCATCAGCAGCACCGCCACATCATTGACGTTGGTACCGGTGGGACCGGTTATAATGAGACCACCGCAAGTCTTCAGCGCCTCATAGGCATTGTTATCTTCAAGCACCTGATAAATATCAATGCCGCATTCTTCCAGACGCTGTTTCGTACCGCCGTCCACATAGCCGCCGGCAGCATCAGTCGGCCCGTCGGTCCCGTCGCTGCCGATACTGAACAAAGCGGCGTTATCTATGCCGGAAAGTCCCAGGGCGGCGGAAAGAGCTATTTCCTGATTTCGTCCGCCCTTTCCTTTTCCTTTCAGATGAACTACCGTTTCTCCTCCGGCAATAAAGGCGAGGGACTCGCTGGTATTCCGATGGGTTTTGGCGATAGACGCGAGAAAGCTGCCGGCTTCTCTTGCCTCGCAGTCCAGCTGGTCAGTCAGAATCACCGGAGTATAACCAAGCCGGCGGCATTCCGTTTCCGCCGCCTGGCAGAGCTCTGTAACACTGCCGCTGATGACGGACTCCACATTGTCAAGACTCTTCGGCGTCTCTGTTTCCAGACATTTACGGGCCGCTTCACTGATATTCAGGTGATACTTTTCCACCAGATGAAGCGCCTGCCGGCAGGTACTGGAGTCCGGACTTGCCGGGCCGGACGCGATCATATCCAGCGGGTCGCCGAGAATATCGCTCAAAACAATACTGAACACCTCTGCAGGAGCGCAGTGAAGCGCGAATTTTCCGCCCTTCACCGCCGACAGCCGCTTACGGATCGTATTCATTTCCACAATATCCGCCCCGCATGCGAGGAGCTGCGCCGTGATGTCCGACAGCTCCTCTTCCGGAATCAACGGTTTTTCGAACAAAGCAGAACCGCCTCCGGATAAAAGGAACAAAACAGTATCCTCCGGATGCAGACTCCCAGTCATGGACAGTACTGCCTCCGTCCCTCGGAAAGAACCGGCGTCAGGAACCGGATGTCCTGCCTCATAACAGACTACTCCGGGAATCTCTCCCTGCACATGTCCGTATTTGGTGAGTACAATTCCTCCAGTCAGCCGCTGTCCCAGAACACTCTGCGCTGACGCCGCCATCTGCCACGCCGCCTTTCCCACAGCGACAAGATATATATTTCCACTTGCAAATGTTTTCTCTGCCAGCGTTCGTTTTACCGCCTCATCCGGAAGCACCCGGCAAAGTGACTCCTTTATAATCTGCTCTGCATCCTTCCGTAATGTCATCTTCATTCCCTGCCTTTATATTATCAACTACTTCTCCCTGATTTAATGCTGCTGCACAAACTCTGCAACTACCTGATTGAACTTATCCGGCTCCTCCCAGAACAGCATATGTCCCGACTCCTCAAAGAAGACGGTCTTTGCACCCGGAATATTTTCTCCTACCCACGCGCTGCCGTGCCAGTCAAAAACATTGCTGTTTCTTGCCACGCACACAAGCGTCGGCAACTTGATATTCGGAATAAAATCTCTCCAGTCCAGATTCGTGTGGTCGCGCATGATCTCAATGCGTACATATGGAGGGCAAAGAGAAATCTCATCTGCGATGAATTTCACCTCTTCTGCTGACGGCTCATGATGCAGGCATGCATGCGCCAGCCCTTCTGCCGCTCCTCTCGGATCATACTTGATATCGTAACAGGTTCGGATAAACATTTCCACATCATAGCAGCCTTTCTGCCCCCATTGCCAGTCCGGTCCGGTATACTGCGCCGGCGACTGATCCACACAGATCAGTCCGCTGATGCGGTGATTGCCAAACAGTTCGATGTAGCTCCACAGAATGGATGCGCCCATGGACCAGCCAAGAACAGTAACATCCTCCACATTCAGATAATCCAGCAGATTCTTCACATCCATGGCATATCTGGAAATGCGGTGGCTGTGCATCACTTTCTCCGATTGTCCGTGTCCGCGCATATCCATGGCAATAACCTTGCAGCCTTTTGACAGCTCCTCCACATTTTTCTGCCAGAACTTTGTAGTACAGGTCCAGCCCGGGAGCAGAAACAGCGGACGTCCCTCTCCTCTCACCTCATAATAAATCTCCACATTATCATTTGTTTTAAAAACAGCCATCTCGTAACCTCCTCTTTTTTCAACGTTTTGTCAAAATGTGATATTCCATATCTTACAACAAACGAACAGAAAAATATATATTACAGAGAACGAGTTTTATCGCAATTAAATGTTTTTTATAACAAATAATTATTATTTCATTGTGGCTTTATGTGGTTTATGACAAATCTGACTGCCCTCTTTACTGCATGTAATGGTGAAACTTCCATGCCATATAGTACACCGCCGTATCTGATGGCTGACGGATATCCCGTCCGGTTTCCTCCGCCATCTTCTTCAGCTTATACTGAACGGTATTTTTGTGGATGTACAGTTTTTCTGCCATCTTTATAATGGAGCCTTCACATGCAAAATATGTTTCCGCCATCTTCATATATTCTGCCAGACGTTCCTTCTGTACATTTCCAAATAATTTATGTATGTAGTCCTCCATGGTATTGTAAGAGATCTCATTCAGAAAAAGCTCCATATCCAGCTCATCATATCCTACAATACTGCTGCCGGAAGCCTGTGCCTGTGCCGCTGCTTTTTCCGCCTCATATACACAACGCCGCATGGACAGACGTTTTTCTCTTCCGCTGTCATATCCTACGGCAAGTTTTTTCCCATATTTTTTATCAATCAGACGGCTGATTTTCTCCGCCGCCGCCGTCATATGCGCAGTGGCGCACCATGGAAGAATACATATCTGCCGGGATGGTTCTCTTAAGTACAATATTTTCTGCCGTTCCGCCTCATGTCGTATAGAAGCCTCCATCTGCTCCAGCAGACGCTGTCCCTCAAATGTATCCGACAACTCCTGATATTCTTTAAACAGAAGAATCATCACCCGGTGAGGCGTTGTAACATCAATGCCCATTTTTGCCGCTCTCTTCTGAAAATCCATATTGCGGGAAATACCCGGATTATCCAGCCATTCCTCCAGGAGATAATACCTCTGCCTTCTTTCATATCGCTTCGCATCTTTCTGGATACTGTCCGCAATGAGAATCTCGGTCATACGCCGCACAATACTTCCGTAGCCGTACACCTTCTCCCGGTCTCCGGTGATGCCCACGACTCCCACCACATTTTCATCCACCACCAGCGGCAGATTGATCCCTTTTTTCGTCATGGCATTTTCCATTTCCCTCGTGATATAAAGCTCCGGCAGATGATTTTGTATAATGCGTCTTGCACCCTCATGCAGATTGCCGATTCTGGAAGCGTCGGTACTTGCTATGATATATCCCCGCTCATCCATAAGATTGATGTGTGCTCCTATTTCCCCTCCGATTTCCTCCACGATTTCCTGTGCCGTCTCTCTGGAAATGTACATGCTTTCCCTCCTTTTTTCTTAAATTATAACACCTTTATTTTTTCCTTGACACCCTTTCCTCACCGTGATATATTCTGTACAAGCAATGAAAAGGGAGTAGCGAAACGTTTCGGAAGAAACGGGTTTGAAATCGTCATCCGATGCCGGAAGGCATCCGTATCAAATGAGAAAGCAAGACTTTTATTGTGGCAAAGGTCATGATAAGGGTCTTTTTTAATATCTGTAACCCGGCGACCAACGAGACAGCACTTTTTCATCGCTGTATCCTTATCAGCCTAAGCCCAATGGTCTGCGTACAGGAAAGAGAGGATATATTTATGAGTAACGAAATAATGAGACGGGAAGTACAGGAAGCGATCCGGGCAGGAGAAAATGCACTCCAGAGCCTGTATGCCGCAAAAGATCAGTTAAACAGCGCAAAGAACTGGGGACTCTTTGATATGTTCGGCGGCGGTTTTTTCACCAGTATGATAAAACACTCCAAACTCGACGGAGCCGCCGCTTCTCTGGAAGAAGCCAGATATAATCTGCAGATTTTTCAACGGGAACTTTCCGATGTTCACATCCCACAGGATCTGCATATCAATGTCAACGGTTTTCTTTCTTTTGCAGATTTTTTCCTTGACGGCCTCATAGCCGACTATCTGGTACAGAGCCGCATCAACGACGCCAGGGAGCAGGTGGATGACGCCATCGGAAGAGTGGAGACGCTGCTTAACGATTTACAATCATATGTGTACTGATTCTATGTATAATCCCGGGAATATTCCCGGATATCAGATTACAGATCTGGTCCCGGCTTAAGCCGGGACCTTTTCTTTGTCTTGCGATTGGTTCGAAAATATACTATGATAATACAGTGTTATACAAGAACTGGAACGGAGGAGACATAAATATGACTGACATATGTACATCTGCCGGGAAAAGATCCCGGTCTTCTAATTATAAATTATTTTTCAGTTTCGTTATCCCTTCCATTCTGGCATTCGCTCTTTCCGGTGTATATGCCATTGTCGATGGATTTTTTGTGGGAAACAGCGTGGGAGATATCGGCATATCAACCATCAATGTGGCATACCCCATTATTGCCCTGATTCTGGCCGTGGGTACAGGCATCGGCATGGGAGGCGCCGTCTATTTTTCCATCTTTCAGGCGGAAGGAAAACCAAAAGAAGCCGGAGAATTTGTGGCGGGAACACTGTGGCTCCTTCTGGCTGCCAGCATCGTCATGACAGCGCTGGTACTTCTTTTGGCTACTCCTCTCCTGAAGCTGCTGGGCGCTCAGGGCGAGCTGCTCACTCTGGGACAGGATTACATTTACATCATGGCGCTGGGCTCCGTCCTGCAGATATTCGGAACCGGCCTGATTCCTCTGATCCGGAACAACGGAGGCGCCATTTTTGCCATGATCACCATGTGTTCCGGATTCCTGACCAATATCATACTTGACTATCTGTTTGTGTGGGTTTTTCATCTGGGCGTATCAGGCGCCGCCTGGGCTACCATCATTGGGGAAGGCGTCGCCATGGCCGGCGGCGTAGGATATCTTCTATATAAAAGGCAGATGCATTTTGCCATATCCCGGGAAGCCATGAAACGGGTCACAAAGTCCATTGTGCGCATCGGGCTTGCCCCTTTCGGTCTTGCTCTGACGCCGAATTTTTCCCTGATCCTCATCAATCGGTTTTCGGCTTCCTACGGCGGGGAACCGGCTATCGCAGTATACGCCTGCGTTTCCTATATCCTGACCATAGTATATCTGGTACTGCAGGGCGTCGGCGACGGCATTCAGCCGCTGATGAGTCAGTTTTACGGTGCAAAAAAAGAAAAGGATCTGCGGCAGGCCAATGCATTTGCTTACGGCTTTGCCCTGCTGCTGTCCTTCCTCAGTATCGTATTATTATATGTATTCCGCGGCAACATTGGCGTCATCTTCGGCGCCTCCGCCGCAGTCACACAGGAAGTGGCCGAGACACTGCTCATCTTCCTCATTGCCATCCCGTTTATCGCCGTCAACCGGGTGACCACAGCCAGCTTCTACGCCACAGAAAAAAGTACCTTCGCCTACATGCTTACCTACATCGAACCGGTCGCCATGCTGGTGTTCATGCTGATTCTGCCCCCGCTCTTTGGCGGTCAGATCATGATCTGGTGGAGCGCCACCTGCGCGAGAATCGTCTCAGCAGTGCTGGCAGTGATCCTAAAATGGTATGTAAAAAAACAATAATTTACCTGAATATTTTGGTTTTATTTCATCTCCCAAAATGGTATAATACTATTAACTGAGATGATGTGTCATCCATATTTAATCGGAGGTGATTCCATTGGAGAAAGATGCAGTCAAATTAACACGGCAGATCGCAGCCACCATGGCCATGGAAAACATGGCTCTCAGCGAGTCTGAATACGACGTTCTGCTGCGATGCGCTGCCGGAGAACAATCCATCACCCTGACCATTCAGGAGATGATCGCGCGGTATACGGAACATTAATCCAAAATGAAAGATTATTATTATGAATTCGAACAGGACAGCATCTATTGCTATCCTGATTCTTTTGTCCTGAAAAATAAACTGAACATCACGGACGGAGATCTGCTGGAGGAAGCGGAGCGCAACATCACCGCCCTGCGCATCCTCGCGCTGCGCAAAAATCCGCCGGCGGGCGTCATGGATTTCCGGTATCTGCGGCGCCTCCACAAATACATTTTCGGGGATATCTACGACTGGGCAGGCGAAGTCCGCAACGTGAACATCAACAAAGGAACCATGTTCTGCAGTCATCTGTTCATTTCCCAGCAGGCAGAATACATCTTCGGCCAGCTGAAAAAAGAACAGTATCTCACAAAATGTACAGACGAAGAGATGCCTCTTCGTCTTGCCTATTATCTCTCGGAGATCAATGCGTTACATCCCTTCCGGGAAGGCAACGGCAGGACCCAGCGGCTCTTCATCGAGATTCTTGCAGAACGAGCCGGATACGAGGTGGATTTCTCCGAGGTGTCCGCCGAAGAGATGATCCAGGCCAGCGCCGACTCATTTTTATTAAAATACGAAAAAATGAACCGGCTCATGCAGCGGATTGTGCGGAAAATAGGATAAAAATTTGGGAGCGGTGCAAGACCGCTCCATTTTCTATGGTTACTTATGCTTCAATATCTTTCTGTGTATCTTCCTTTAACTCCCTGACCAAAGCAAGGGCTTTATCATTTTCGCCGTTTTCCAGATGTTTTTCAATTTTTTCAATGACTCGTAAAAGTTTTCTGCAAAAGCTGACGAATTCTTTTGTGTTATCCATTCTCTGCTCCTTTCTCCGGTTTCTCAGGTATTGTCTTGGGAAGACAGATATATTATATCATATCTATACAATATTTTCAATTATTATAGTATATTTTATTTCTTTTTTCATATAATATATATTTTACCATATATGCGAGCAAAATAACAGAACAGATTTTATATTTTAAATAGCCTATCTATAGAAAAATTAATTGATGTCGCGGACTTGTTTCACACAAGCCTCGATTATCTTATCCGTGGAAAAATCATTTCCGATCAATACAGCGAATTATTTCCGGCTGTTTTGCTTGAATCTTTGGATTCTGACGATGAATCCCAGATTGATTTATTTCAACGTTTTCTCCAGCTCTACGGCGAGCTTCTAAGCTCTCAAAAAACAAAGGATTGATATCTTACAAATGTTGATATCAATCCTTTTTGCATACAGCCTGCTGCATAAAAAATGCAATGGCTCCTTATCTTTTCTTTTTCGTTTCCCGCAGATACTCTGCGATATAATGCATCAGCTCCAGGTCGCTCCGATAATACAGGGAGCCTGTCTTCGTTGTCTTCATCACTCCCTGCCAGCTTCCGTGGCGTCGGAACAGCGTCTCCGCATAGGCCCATCTTTTGCTGGAAATGTACAGTTTCTTGAAGTCTTCAAAGCAGCTGTCCTCGAAGTTCCATCTGTCTGTGTTCTCCAGGACGGTTCCCTTCCAGTTTGTCTTTTTCAGGTTACGCATCTCAAACTCTGCCTGTGGGCGATCCAGAAGATTGTAAATGCGCTCCATTTTCATAAATAGATCTCCGTATCCCCGGTAGCTGATTCCATATGGAATATGTACATTGTAGATCATACCTTCCGGCTCCTCGCTCTGCACGTCGTCCTGTACGTTCTCAAAGGTGATCAGAAGCCCAGTCTGAACAACGTTCTTCTCCACAAAGTTCAGTTTCTTTCTTTTTGTTTTCTCTGCTATCTTTCCCATATCTCCATCCCCTGTATTGTCGGCCTGTCCTCGCCGGGTACGTCTCGACAGTCATCCGTCTGGATTCAGGCAAGAAACCGCATAATTTGTATTATGTGGTAAA
>PPYE01661730.1_pt1 | contig 46739 bp, 43 predicted proteins | sample 1559881 | NCBI WGS metagenome assembly PPYE01 (sample SAMN08240022, study PRJNA423297) | Human gut metagenome, whole genome shotgun sequencing project.
GGGAATGGGTCCGTATTATATGTACCGCCAGAAGAATATCGCGGGCAATTTTGAAAATGTCGGCTATTCCAGAGAAGGAAAAGCCGGGATTTACAACATTCTGATCATGGAAGAAAAACAGTCGATCCTGGCGGCGGGTGCAGGAGCTTCCACCAAATTCGTGTTCCAGAACGGGGAGCGGATCGAGCGGGTGGAAAACGTCAAGGATCTGAAAAATTATGTGGAACGTATTGATGAGATGATCGAGCGGAAGAGAAAAGGCATCCGTATGTATCTGAGGAACGGGAAATGAAAAAAGAACATCAACTGCACATGCTGCGGTATACGCTGACTGAGCAGATCGTCCATGGGATGGAGGTCAGCAATCTGGCTTATGACGTGTCCCGTGAGCTCGGGCTTCCGGAAGAGCTGTGCCACGAACTGGCGGTTGCAGGGATCGTTCATGATATCGGAAAGATTCCCTTAAGCGGTTACGTGGAGGGGGAGGACACGCTGGTTGTGGAAGAGATGCGCTTTGTCCGGATGCATGCCCAGCTGAGTTATGAGATCCTGAAGAACAGAGGATATTCCGATTTTATCCTGGACTCTATTCGGTATCACCATGAAAACATGGATGGAAGCGGATATCCGGACAATCTGTCCGGGGAGGAAATCCCTTACGGAGCCAGGATCCTGCGCATCTGTGATGTTTACAGTGCGCTGACTTCCGACCGCCCATACCGCAGTGCGTTTGAAAGAGATACAGCCATTGAGCTGATGATTGAGGAAATAAAAAACTTCGATATGCAGATTTTCATCGCTTTCCAGAGAGTGGTACACGACCGCCCTCAGAGGGTGATCCATCTGGACAGCATCGAAGGAATCATAGAAGGAGAACTGAACATATGACACTGAAAAAGAAACCGGTAACAGGAATGAATGATATTCTGCCAAAGGAGATGGCAATCCGTGATTACGTCATCCGTCTGATCAAGGAGACATATGCGTCCTTTGGATTTACTTCCATGGAGACTCCCTGCGTGGAACACATCGAGAACCTGTGCAGCAAACAGGGCGGCGACAATGAAAAACTGATCTTTAAGATCCTGAAACGCGGTGAAAAACTGAAACTGGAGAGCGCAAAGGAAGAGGCGGATCTGGTGGACAGCGGTCTTCGCTATGACCTGACGGTGCCTCTGTGCCGCTATTACTCCAACAACGCCAACGCCCTTCCGGCGCCGTTCAAAGCCCTCCAGATGGGAAACGTATGGCGTGCGGACCGTCCGCAGAGAGGAAGATTCCGCCAGTTTATGCAGTGCGACATTGATATCCTGGGTGAGCCGTCCAATCTGGCGGAGATCGAGCTGATCCTGGCGACCACCACGCTGCTTGGAAAACTGGATTTCAAAAACTTCACGATTCGGATCAATGACCGCCGCATTCTGAAAGCGATGGCAGCTTACAGCGGATTTCCAGAGGAATCCTATGACACGGTCTTTATCATTCTGGACAAGATGGACAAGATCGGTCTGGACGGCGTTGCGAAAGAACTGGCAGAAGAAGGATTTGCTAAGGAGACCATCGATAAATATCTGGAGCTGTTTGAGCAGGTGACACCGGATACCAAGGGAGTGGAGTTCTGCAAAGAGAAACTGGGAGAATTCCTGAAGTCCGAGTATGCGGACGGGCTGATCGAGATCATGAACAGCGTGGACGCTGTAAAAAATGCGCAGTTCAAAGTAGCGTTCGATCCGACCCTGGTGCGCGGAATGTCCTATTACACCGGAACCATTTTCGAGATCGCCATGGATGAATTCGGCGGAAGCGTCGGCGGCGGCGGACGTTACGATGAGATGATCGGAAAATTCACCGGAAATCAGACCTGTGCCTGCGGATTCTCCATTGGATTTGAGCGTATCGTCATGCTGCTTCTGGAGCGTGATTATCAGATCCCGGGAGCGCAGGAGAAGAAAGCATATCTGATCGAGAAAAACATGCCGGCGGACAAGATGCAGCAGATCCTCGCAAAAGCAATGGAAGAGCGGAACAATGGTGTCTGCGTCAATCTTTCCATCATGAAAAAGAACAAGAAATTCCAGAAAGAGCAGCTGGCGCAGGACGGATACACCGTAATTGAGGAATTTTTTGTTGACAGAATGTAAAAGCTGTAAAATAATAAGGACATATAAGAAATATAAAAAACAGAAGTAACTGGAGGAAACCATGGCTGAATCAATGAAGGGGCTGAAACGTACCTGCCGCTGCGGCGAGGTGACAAAGGCCAATGTAGGAGAAAAAGTAACCCTGATGGGATGGGTACAGAAAAACCGGAACAAAGGAGGGCTGATCTTTGTGGATCTGCGCGACCGTTCCGGAATCATGCAGATCATTTTTGAAAACGGAAAGTGCAGCGAGGAAGTGTTTGCGAAAGCAGGAAAGCTGCGCAGTGAGTTTGTTGCGGCTGTGACCGGTACCGTACAGCTTCGTTCCGGCGCAGTGAACGAGAATCTGGCAACTGGCGCGCTGGAAGTTGTGGGCGAGGATCTGAGAATCCTTTCCGAGTCCGAGACGCCGCCGTTCCCGATCGAGGAAAATTCTAAAACAAAAGAAGAACTGCGTCTGAAATACCGTTCTTTGGATCTGCGGCGTCCGGATCTTCAGAGAAACCTGATCCTGCGTTCCAAAGTGGCGATGCTGACCCGCCAGTTCCTGGCAAACGAAGGGTTCCTGGAGATTGAAACTCCGATGCTGACAAAATCCACACCGGAAGGCGCGAGAGATTATCTGGTGCCAAGCCGTGTTCATCCGGGCAGCTTTTATGCTCTGCCTCAGTCTCCGCAGCTTTTCAAACAGCTGCTGATGTGCTCCGGTTATGACCGATATATGCAGATCGCAAGATGTTTCCGCGATGAGGATCTGCGCGCCGACCGTCAGCCGGAATTTACACAGATCGATATGGAGCTGTCATTTGTGGACGTGGAAGACGTGATCGATGTCAATGAGCGTCTGCTGGCGTATCTGTTCCATGAGGTTCTCGGCGTGGAAGTGTCCCTGCCGATCCAGAGAATGACCTGGCAGGAGGCCATGGACCGTTTCGGTTCCGACAAACCGGATCTTCGTTTTGGCATGGAACTGGTCAATGTTTCTGACGTTGTCAGGGATTCCGAATTTGCAGTCTTCAAAAATGCTCTGAAAGCCGGCGGTTCTGTTCGCGGTATCAATGCGAAAGGCCAGGGAAGCATGCCGCGCAAGAAGATCGACAAGCTGGTAGAATTTGCAAAGGGATACGGGGCGAAAGGCCTGGCTTATATCGCAATCCAGGAGGATGGCACCTGCAAATCTTCCTTTGCCAAGTTCATGACGGAAGAGCAGATGAAAGCGCTGGTTGAGGCGATGGACGGACAGGCAGGCGACCTGCTTCTGTTTGCAGCCGACAAAGATAAACTGGTTTGGAACGTTCTGGGCGCGCTGCGTCTGGAACTGGCGGAGCAGATGGATCTGATCGACAAGAACGAGTATCGTTTTGTCTGGATCACAGAGTTCCCGCTGCTGGAGTGGTCTGAGGAGGAAAACAGATTTACCGCGATGCATCATCCATTCACAATGCCGATGGATGAGGATATTCCGCTTCTGGATACCGATCCGGGCGCAGTCCGCGCGAAAGCTTATGATATCGTCCTGAACGGAAGTGAGATCGGAGGCGGAAGCGTCAGAATCCATCAGAACGACATTCAGGAAAAAATGTTTGAAATGCTGGGATTCACCAAAGAACAGGCAAACAGCCAGTTCGGCTTCCTGCTGGAGGCATTCAAATACGGTGTGCCGCCGCACGCAGGACTTGCTTATGGTCTGGATCGTCTTGTTATGGAGATGGCGAAGATTGACAACATCCGCGACGTTATCGCATTCCCGAAAGTAAAAGACGCTTCCTGCCTGATGACCGAAGCGCCAAGTCCGGTAGACCCGGCACAGCTGGAAGAACTGGGACTTGAGATTGAGCGCGAGAGCAGCAGTGAAGAGTAAAGGAAAAGCTAAGATAAGCTAAGAAAAGAAGAGCTGATCTAAAATAAGATAAGGTGTCCGCTCTGTCCGCCGGTATATACATATATCGGCAGGGACAGGGCGAACACCTTATTTTTTTTATAAAAAGTTTCTCTTTACTGTATGCTTATCCAGTAGGCAAGAAAGCACTGGAGAGCAAGGATCAGCGGAAGACCAATGGTGAAGGAAGGATGCTTCGTTTTATGACGGAAAGTATACATGCCGGCGAGACAGCCGATGCTTCCGCCAAGGAGCGCCACCGCGAACAGTGTCTTTTCCGGAATCCGCCATGTGTGGCGGCGTGCCCGGGATTTGTCGATACCGAACAGCGAAAAGCCCAGTACGTTGACTGCGATTAGGTAGTAGAAAAAAAGATCCAATAAAATTCACCTCGTTTCTCCGGAGCGTATCTGAAAACCGAGGAAATGAATTTTCAGACGCGCTCTGTCATATGTTTTCTGTTACAGGCAAAGGATTATGGGGCAACAGAACGCCGAAAGAGTATCCATGTGCATAGAAAATAGCAGATCAACAGCAGCGCCAGAATTCCCACTGTTATGCCTGACTGCAGCATCAATGTACCAAATCCGATATATGCCGAAATCTCCGCAGATATGGTCTGAACAAAATAAACAATGACAACCGTGGAGACGATCACTGCCACGACAATCGGAAGTCCAAACCAGACGCCTAATTGTTTCAGGATCAGTTTTCCGATCCGCGGTTCTTCGACGCCCAGTTTCCGGAGTACGGAAAAGCGATAGTGATACTGGTCTGCGTCCAAAAGCTGCTGCAGGGACAAGATCGTAAGGCAGATTACCATCAATACGACAGCTCCATAAAGCATAGCGGCCTGTAAGATAAAGATGTTTGCCTTGGTGCTGTTGATCTGCAGGGTACTCAGACGGATGGAATAGCTGACGCCGGTATCTGCGGTCTCCGGATATTCTTCGGAAAAAATGCGTTCCAATTCACGGGCGTTCTCGTAAGAGATCGTTTCCGCTGTTGTAATATAGCGGTTCCGGATCACCGGAAGCAGCTGTTCACAGACATGATCCGGGAACACATAGAGGACGTTCGTGTAGGAATTGTAGGCGGTTTCTCCGATTGCTTCCTCGTAGTAAGACTGTTCAGTCAGGTTCAGTTCCCCTGCATCTGTCATGACGCTGGGATGCTCCTTCAGAAAACTGCGCTGCTCCTCATCTGTTGCAATGGATTTCCAATGTGTCGTAAATTCATTGTCCGATAAAGCGATCGGCTGGTATCCCAACATTTCCCGGATTCTATTGTAATCGCTGAGAGAGATTGCCGCAACAGGAAAATCATATTTCGTTCTTCTGTGGAAATCCTCTCTGCCTGGCAGATACAGGCTGAACGTACAGTCGTGATCGGTTTGGATTCCGTGTTCGGCGAGAAAATCTGTTACGATCCCGTAATCATCAAGGGGAAGATTTTCTTCTTCGTACACGTCATTGTAGCGTGAAAAAATCTGTATATCGTACATCGAGCGCACATCCAGATACCCGGAAGCCCAGCCCACAAGAATCGGCGCGGCAATGAACATAAAGATCGCAAGCACCAGAGTCACGCTGATCAGCGACATGGTCTTGCTTGTCGTGTTCAGTTTGGACAGGATCTGCCCGAAAAAGAACAGATTCTCGCGGTGATAGCGGTGTTCCGGAGATTTTTCTTTCCATGCCGCGAGAAGACTGCCGGCAAGATAAATCAGGGAACAGAGGAAGAAAATCAAATTGATCAAAACAAAGAAAAGGTATTGATTCATCATGCCGGCGCCCAGTGACAGGTAATAATGATTGATCATTGCCGGTACACTGGCTGACAAAAGGATGTTTGGGACAGAAAGCGCCAGCAGTCCCAAAAGCATGGCAGGGAAGTCCGTGTTCTGCAACAGTTCAGTCGATGGAATCGTTACTGTTTTCTTTCTCCGGAGGAACCAACATACAGGCCAGAGCAGAATCAGCAGCGGAAGCAGAACATTTCCCCAATACATCACCTGGACAGGAAATGCAAGACGAATATCGTAGTAAAAAACGATTTTCTGTATTCCCACAACCAGCATCCATACGGTGAACATTTCAAAATTTTTCAGATACTGCTTTCCGCTCATATGGTGTACCCCTGTCTGTGCTTCGTCCGGATAAAATCTGTCAGGCCGATCGCTGCCAGTTTCTCACGGATGCGGGTAATATTTACGCTGAGGGTATTATCATCCACATAAAGCTGATTATCCCAGAGAAAATCCACAATATCGTTCCGGGAACAGATTTTTCCGGCATTCTTGAAAAGGTAATAAAGGATTTTCAGTTCGTTTTTCGTTAATTCCGCTTTCTGTCCCTGGTATTCGATCTGACTGCTTTCCAGATGCAGGGCGGCTCCGTTCCAGGTAAATACTTCTGTCTGCCCGGAAGCATATGCCCGCCGCAGCAATGCGGCAATTTTGGCAAGCAAGATCGCCGGGTTATAGGGCTTTGAAAGAAAAGCGTCCCCGCCAAGCATGATACTGTTTAATTCGTCCATGTCTGTCGTGCTGCTCGTTACGAATACGATGGGCATATCGGAAAAGGCGCGGATTTGGGAACAGATTTCAAAGCCGCTGTTTCCAGGCAGTCGGATATCCAAAAGGACCAGATGCGGATTCAGGGCTTTTACCTGTTCGATGGTCGTTGAAAAATCCGTGACCACAGCAGCCTCGTAGCCGTTTCCTGTTAAAAACGTTTTCAGCTGTGTCTGTATGGTAACATCGTCTTCGATGATAAGGATTCTTTTTTTCATAATGCTGCCCTTTCTTAATGTTGGAAAGTGTAATCCTGCGTTCTCATGATTCATAAATTGATTCATAAATTTATGTGTATTGCCGCAGGATGAAAATCATGGGATTGCGACAGTAGCTTCTTTCACGCTGCCATTCGCGCCATAACTCACCACCAGGTACTGGTCTTTTTCCAGCGACCAGACATCCTGATCGGTGCTGGTCGTGTCATCCGGTTCATCCCAGACGCTGATCAGCTGAGCGCGCTTATATCCCACAAGATCTTTCAGATCCTCCACTTGCAAAGACTCCAGAGATGGAAGATTGTCAGGATTTTTTGTGTGGTGATATGCGTATAACCAGCCGACCCACACAACAGCCAGAACCAAAAGTATCAGAAGCAGAATTCGAACTGCTTTTTTCATAGCCGATACACCTCCAATCCTCAGTCTGCGTAAAACCTGCCGTCATATCACAGCGGTTCGCAGACATTCCTTGTTTCTGAGACAATTTTATCATAGCTTGGATACAAAATCCATGTTCTGTTTCTTTTGGAGTGTGTTTGAAAACCGTTTTCTGATTGGTATGAAAGTTTCTCAGAAAATCATGATACACCTTTTGTCGGTATATGCAGACTGATTTTTAATGAATGGTAAGGAAAAAGTAACACATGGAATTTCGAAGTGTGATAAGATAGAAGAAAAGCAGACTGCTGTTATGCGTGGTACAGGACGGCAGGAAGAAAAAGTTACAAAACAATGCTGTCCGGAGAGAGCAAAAAGACTGCTCCGGGGAAAATGTGGAGGGTTAAGGCATGAAGAAAAAAACGATTGCAGTTGTATGTGCAGTCCTGGCTGTCGTTGTGGCAGGCGGAGGGCTGCTGTGGTATTTTCTGAGGGATAATGCAGCGCCGGAGGATGAGTCGGTGGTTTACGTGAATACGGTGGCTCAGCTTACCGGAATCTCCCAGGGAAACGGTCTGCAGAATCGGTTTGCGGGCGTTGTGGAGTCAAAGAATACCTGGAAGGTGGAGAAAAATGCGGAGAAAACAGTAAAGGAAGTGTATGTGGAGGTCGGCCAGGAGGTTCAGCAGGGAACTCCGCTGTTCTCTTACGATACTGACCAGTTCCAGGCGAATCTGGAGCAGGCACGGCTTGACCTGGAGCGTGGACAGAATGAGATCTCCAGTATGCGGGACAGTATTTCGCAGCTTGAGAAGGAAAAGAAGTCTGCACCGAAGGATCAGCAGGCAAGCCTGACGCTGGACATCCAGCAGGCAGAGCTGGATCTGAAAAAAAAGGAATATGAGGTCAAGAGCAAGCAGTCTGAGATCGAAGGGCTGGAAAGCGACATCATCAACGCCACAGTGGTCAGTGAGATTGCAGGTGTTGTACAGGCGGTCAATACGGGGGAATCTATGGTCAATTACGGAGGAACTTCCGACAATTCGTTTATTACAGTTCTGGAAACCGGAACGTTCCAGGTAAAGGGTACTATCAATGAGCAGAATATGGGAACGATTTCGGAGGGTATGAACGTAATCGTACATTCCAGAGCGGATGCGGAAAAGACCTGGAATGGAACGGTCAGCAAGATCGACATGGAAAATGCTCAGGCGGCCGGAAATTCCTATGGTATGGTGAGCTCCGACGGTAGCGCTACCCAGTCCAGCAATTATCCGTTTTACGTGGAACTGGCTGTCAATGATGGACTGATGCTGGGACAGCATGTTTATATAGAACCGGACAATGGACAGAGCGCGGAACCGAAGAAAGGGTTGTGGCTTCCGGAATACTTTATCAATGACATTGATACGGATCCGTATGTATGGGCAGATAATGGAAAGAACCGTCTGGAGAAGCGCTCGGTGGAATTGGGTGAATATGATGAAAATATGCTGGAATACCAGATTAAGAGCGGTCTGACAAAGGAAGATGCGATCACTTTCCCGGAGGAAGGACTGGAAGAAGGTATGACCACAGTGATCAGCGAAGACGGCAGCATGGGACAGAGCAACCCGCAGTCTGACGGCGCCGGGGCAGAAGATATGATGATGGAAGAAGGCACGGGAACGGAAGAAATGATGGTACAGGAAGGCACGGGAACGGAAGAGATGATGACGGAAGAAGGTGCCGGAACGGAAGATACGATGGTGGAAGAGAGCACCGGAGCAGAGGGTACGGAGGCAGACGGAGAAATGGAAACTTCAGAAGGAGCAGAAGCGGGAAGTGAGGTGGCGGCGCCATGATTCTTCAGATGAATGATATTTGCAAAGATTATCTGCAGGGAAAGATGACAGTTCCCGTTCTGCGGAATATTGATTTTTCCATGGAAGAAGGGGAATACGTTGCGATCATGGGACCGTCCGGATCGGGGAAGACCACACTGATGAATATCGTGGGCTGCCTGGATCAGGCAACCAGCGGAAAGTTTTTTCTGGATGGAAAAGATATCAGCAAATGTTCTGACAATCAGATGTCGGATATCCGTCTGAAAAAGATCGGGTTTGTTTTTCAGAGCTTTCAGCTTCTCCCCCGGCAGTCGGCGCTGGATAACGTGGCGCTTCCTCTTTGTTACGCGGGTGTTGCGAAAAAAGAACGGAGAGAACGCGCGGCTGCTGCGCTGGAACGCGTCGGTCTGGAAGACAGGATGAACTTTAAGCCAAATCAGCTGTCCGGAGGACAGAAGCAGCGTGTTGCCATTGCCAGGGCCATTGTAAATCATCCGCGGATTCTTCTGGCGGATGAACCGACCGGAGCGCTGGATTCCCGATCGGGGGAACAGGTGATGGAATTGTTTGAAAGCCTTCACAAAGAAGGCGTGAGTATCCTGATGATCACTCATGATCCGGGGATTGCTTCTTTTGCGGAACGGATCGTGGAAATCAGGGATGGAAGATTGAAGTCAAAGGAGGCGGAGGCAGAATGAAAAAACGGAATGTGATTGTTGCGGTCCTTCTCGCGGTTGCTGTTGCCGGAGGCAGCATCGGCGGTTACTACGGTTTTCGTTCGATGAACCGGCCGGTGACGATGGTTTACGCAGTTAATGAACTGAGCAGCGGCTACTGGGGCGACAATATGACCCTTGACGGAATGATTACCTCGGATGCCTCCCAGAATGTTTATTTGTCCACAGAACAGAAAGTAAAAGAAGTTTTGGTAAAAGAGGGAGATACGGTCAAGGAAGGCGACGTATTGATGACTTATGATACGACTGCCAAAGAACTGGAACTTGAGACCATGGAACTGGATCAGAAACAAAACGAGCTGAAGCTGGATCAGGCGAAAAAGCAGCTGAAACAGTTGAAAAAGACCAAACCGATATCCGAGGATCCGCTCCAGCCATCGCTGGATGATCCGGGATTAGATGATCCGTTTTTCCCTGATTTTCCGGGGATCGAAGATCCGGGCATGGAGGATCCGGGGATAGAGGATCCTGGAGTAGAAGATCCGGGTACAGAAGATCCAGGAAGCGAGAATCCGGACGATCCAGGAAGTGAGAATCCAGAAGATCCAGGAACGGATAATCCGGACAATCCGGGAACAGACAACCCGGAAGACCCGGATCCAGAACCCACACCGACTCCGGAGCCTTCTTATGATGATGCGATTGTGTATGATGGAAATGAGAATCCCCTGAAAGAGGATGCGAAGGCATACAAAGGAACCGGAGAGCAGAGCGATCCGCTGGTATTCCTCTGCCAGCCAGGTACCGTGATCACCGGAGAATTTTTCAATCAGATGGCCGGTTTCCAGTCAGACGAAGTTCCGGAGGATGGACAGGAAGGAAGAAAGAGTTCCTGGTTCCGCCTGGAGATCCGGGAGGGGAACAAGGCGTCCGGAAAGCTGCAGACGGTATGGGAGCAGGACGGATCTTTGATACAGGAGCCATATGATGCTGAATACCGTACCGTATTCCAGATGGGAAATCAGGAAGATGGACGGCCGGAGATTCTGTTTGAAAAACCTTTGTCCAGCATTGATACAACTGTGGGCCAGGCTGCGGAGCTGAAAGTGAAAGTCCGCCAGGAAGAGGGAGTATCCTATCGCTATCAGTGGTTCCGTAAAGCGCTGAGCCAGACCGATCAGGAGGAACAGAACGGTTCCGCGGAGCAGGGTGGACAGCAGGAAGGACAGAACAGTTCCGCGGAGCAGGGCAGCCAGCAAGAAGGACAGGAAAACGGGTCCGGCGAAAACACCGGAGATACAGAACAGTGGATTGAACTCACAGAAAATGAAGGAAAGACTGTGCTGAAGCTGGAAGCGGCGACGGAAAAAGATCAGGGAATCTACATGGTGCAGGTAACGGCGGCAAATGAATATGGAACATCCAAAGCGGTAGCCACAGCATGTTTGACTGTTGAACGGGAAGAGCAGGAGCAAATACCTGATCCGACACAGCCAGAAGAACCGGCATCAACCCCAACGGAAACACCGACACCACCAGAAGAACAGACACCTCCGCCAATAGAACCGCTACCTCCAGAAGAACAGACGCCGTCACCAGCAGAATCAACTTCAACAGAAACACCTGGATCGGAGCCTGCAGAAGGACAAATTACGGTTCCAGCTTCGGAATCGACGGCAACTCCGACAGCAACGCTGGAACCAACGGCAACGCAAACCCCAACAGAAGTGCCAACAACAACTCCAACAGCAACTCCGGAACCGACGGTGGAGACCACAGCGCAGCCGACACCGACAGAAACACAGACACCGACGGAAACCCCAGCTCCGACAGAGGGAGCAGCAGCCGTTCCTGGTTCTGAGGGAGCGGAACAGGGCAGCACATCTGCACAAAAAACAGCTTCCGGCAGAACATTACATACCGTTACTGCAGCGGCAGCCGGCGGAAGCACAGATATTTCGACTGGTTCCGGCAGCTGGATCCTTGTGGCTTCCGGCAGTGGAAGTTCAAATAACGGACAGAAATCCGACAGCAGCAATTTGGAAGTAAATCTGTCAGAAGTGAAGGAAAGCTATACGAAAGAAGAACTGAAAAAAGCCATTTCGGACAAAGAGAAGGAAATCCGGGACTTGGAGCTGAACCAAAAAGAAACGGCATTGAAGATCAAAAATGCAAAAAAAGCACTGGAAGACCAGACAGTAAAAGCTACTATCGCCGGAGTGATCAAAAAAGTGGGAGATCCGGAAAAACCGTCCCAGGACGGCTCCGCCTTCATTCAGGTGGACAGCCAGCAGGGACTGTATGTGAGAGGATATGTGAGCGAGCTGGTTCTGGATCAGGTGACACCGGGAACCATGCTGCAGATAAGTTCATGGTCCAGCGGCGCTTTTGCTACTGCTACGGTGAAGGAGGTTTCTCCATATCCGGCAGAAAACTACATGGTATACAGCAGCGGCGCCCAGGCTTCTTACTATCCGTTTACGGCACTGATCGATGAAGGTGCGGAGGGCTTCCAGAATTTGGAATCCGTCAGCATTTCCATGACTGTTGGAGCGGATGAAACAGCGCAGAATGCGATTTATCTGAGCAAAGCGTTTATCCGCGAAGAAAACGGACAGAAATATGTCTTTGTGCGCGGAGAGGATGGAAAGCTGGAACGCCGTCCGGTCAAGACAGGAAAGATCGTCTACGGCAATCAATATGAGATCAAGAGTGGTTTGACAGCGGAGGATTATATTGCTTTTCCGTATTCCAAGAATGAGCTGGAAGGCACAAAGACGGAAGAGAGTACGCTGTCTGAGCTGTACAACTATTAAGGAGGGGAGAACATGCTGGAAAATATTAGACTGTCCTTTCAGGGAATCTGGTCCCACAAAATGCGCTCCTTTCTGACAATGCTTGGAATTATTATCGGAATCGCCTCGATCATCTCCATTGTTTCTACCATTAAGGGGACAAATGAACAGATCAAGGAGAATCTCGTTGGAGCGGGCAATAATAATGTAAAGATTCAGCTGTATCAGGGAGAAGGTACCTACTGGATGGATGGAGGTATTCCGAACGGAGTGTACCAGCTTTCCCAGGATCAGAAACAGCAGATTATGGATCTGGAGCAGGTGGAAAATGCTTCTTTTTATCAGGAGAGAAGTTACGCGGACGGCATTTCTTATGAAAACACTACGCTGCAGGGAGGAACGATTCTGGGAATCGACCAGAATTATATGGAAACCTGCGGGTATCAGATTTACCAGGGACGAATGTTTCTGGAAAGTGATTTTGAACAGGTGAGAAAAGTGGTTCTGCTGGATGATACGGCGGCACAGTCGATCTTTCAGGAGGAAGAGCCGCTTGGAAAGGTCATAGAAATCAAGGGAGAACCGTTTACGGTTGTGGGAGTTGTGAAAAAATCTGACTCCTTCCAGCCGGTGATCCAGTCTATGGATGATTACAATACATACAGCCAGGAATCTTATGCGACCGTTTTTCTGCCAAACAGCTGCTGGCCGATTGTTTATCAGTTTGATGAGCCGGAAAACGCGGTGGTAATGGCAAAGACGACGGAAGATATGAGCATCGTCGGAAAAGAAGCTGCAGAGATTATGAATCAGTCGATCACCAATACGACGGATTCTCTCAGCTATAAGGCAGAAGACCTGCTGGAAAGAGCCAAGAGTCTCCAGGATCTCAGCCGGAGCACCAACAGTCAGCTGATCTGGATCGCAAGTATCTCTTTGCTGGTCGGAGGAATCGGTGTTATGAACATCATGCTGGTATCCGTCACGGAGAGAACCAGTGAGATTGGACTGAAAAAAGCGATCGGGGCAAGAAAACGCAGGATTCTGGCACAGTTTCTGACGGAGGCGGCGGTGCTGACCAGCATCGGCGGGCTGATCGGAGTGGCAGCGGGAATCGTGATGGCGAAAGTCATCTCGCAGATGTCCAAAACCCCGGTAGCGATCAGCGTTCCCGCAATTGTCTTTTCCGTGGCATTTTCTATGCTGATCGGAATTATTTTCGGACTTCTGCCTTCGATCAAGGCGGCAAACCTGAATCCTATTGACGCGCTTCGCAGAGAATAGAGCGGGTGAGGGCCGGATGAAAACTTGACAGTGGACACGGTACAGATAGATAACGGCGGGCAGAATTATTGCCCGCCGTGCCAGCTTCCATGGGCTTGATTTATGCAAAAACCTTTACATTTTTCACAAAGTCGTTTATACTACAATGCGGCGGCAAAGATTTATAAAAAAGTAAGAATCGTTCACAGATATTTCCTGTTTGTCATGGTATAATAAAAGGGTACCGGAGCATCGGAAACGGGTAGGCGGGTACCGTTTCAAAAGCCTCCGACGTAGAAAAAAAAGTATTGGGAGAGAAGTTTGGAAGTAAACTTCCAAATCTACCTTGATGACGCAGCAAATGTGTCAGGAAAGAGGAAAACATGAACATTTTATTTTTTATCACGCCGAAAAGTGAAACGGCATACATTTACGACGATTTCACCCTTCGGCAGGTCATTGAAAAAATGGAACATCACAAATATACAGCGATTCCGATTCTGAACCGCAGCGGCAATTACATAGGAACCGTCACGGAAGGGGATCTGCTCCGTATCATCAAGGAACAGTATTCACTGAGCCTGCATGCGGCGGAAGATATCCCGATCTGGCAGGTTCCGAGAAGATGGGCTTATGAATCCGTCAATATCAATTGTAATATTGAAGATCTGATCGAGCTTTCCATGCAGCAGAACTTTGTTCCGGTGGTGGATGATGAAGGAAGATTTATCGGCATCATCCGAAGAAAGGACATCATCCAGTACTGCTATGAGAAAAGTGGGATCAAAGAGGAAGAGTACGCGAAGAATGCGTAAAGAAAGTAGAGGAACGCCAAGAAGCGCAGTCAGGGAAACGAAAAGCGCAGACGCGTAAAAAGTGAGGAGCGATTTATGAAAAAGTTATTGGAACAGATCGGGGAAGAAATGGTAAAAGCATTCGAAACGGCAGGCTATGAGCCGTCCTATGCGAAGGTTACTGTTTCCAACCGTCCGGACTTATGTGAATTTCAGTGCAACGGCGCGATGGCAGCGGCAAAACAGTACCGGAAAGCGCCGATCCAGATTGCAACAGCGGTAGTAGAAGCACTGGAAAAAGGCGGAGTGATCGGAGAAGCGGAAGCGGTGAATCCGGGATTTATCAATCTGAAAGTAAATCCGGAGGCGCTCAGTTCTTATCTGAATGAGATGCAGAAGGACAAAGACCTGTCCGTGGAAAAGGCGAAAGAGCCAAAAACCATTATCGTGGATTACGGCGGAGCAAACGCTGCAAAACCACTCCACGTAGGACATCTGCGTTCTGCGATCATAGGCGAGAGCATCAAGAGAATGGGACGTTTTATGGGACACCATGTGATCGGCGACGTACATCTGGGAGACTGGGGTCTGCAGATGGGACTGATCATTACGGAACTGCACGAGCGCAAGCCGGAACTGCCGTATTTTGATGAGCGCTATACGGGTGAATATCCGCAGGAAGCTCCGTTTACCATCAGCGAACTGGAAGAAATTTATCCGGCGGCAAGCGCACGGTCCAAGGAAGATGAGGAATATAAGGAAGGAGCCCTGACGGCAACATTTGAACTGCAGCAGGGCAGACGGGGATACCGGGCACTCTGGAAACACATCATGAATGTCTCCGTTGCCGATCTGAAAAAGAATTATACCAATCTGAATGTGGAATTTGATCTTTGGAAAGGCGAGTCCGACGTTCAGGACATTATCCCGAAAATGGCGGATGCCATGAAGGAAGAGGGTTATGCGTATTATGATCAGGGCGCTCTGATCGTGGATATCAAAGAGGAGAGTGACACGAAAGAAATCCCGCCGTGTATCATCCTGAAATCCGACGGAGCCGCTCTCTATACGACAACGGATCTGGCGACGATCATGGACCGTATGGAAAAATACCATCCGGACGAGATGATCTATCTTGCTGACAAACGCCAGGAGCTTCATTTCACCCAGGTATTCCGCTGTGCCCGCAAGACCAAGCTGGTGAATGAGGATACCAGGCTTTCCTTCATCGGTTTCGGAACCATGAATGGAAAAGATGGGAAACCGTTCAAGACCCGCGACGGCGGTGTGATGCGTCTGGAACGTCTGATTTCCGATATCAATGAGGAGATGTTCCGGAAGATTGTGGAAAACCGTAGCGTGAAGGATAAGGAAGCGGAAGGCACTGCAAAAATCGTCGGTCTTTCTGCGCTGAAGTATGGCGATCTGTCCAACCAGGCATCCAAAGATTATGTGTTTGATATCGACCGCTTTACTTCTTTTGAAGGAAATACAGGACCGTACATCCTTTATACCATCGTTCGCATCAAATCGATCCTGGGACGGTATGCGCAGGAGGGCGGAACCCTGGAGAAAGGCGTTATGCTCGCGCCGGTCAGCGAGAGCGAAAAATCCCTGATGCTCTCCACCGCTGCATTCAACGGAATGATGGAAGGCGCATTTGAGGAAAAGGCGCCGCACAAGATCTGTGCATATGTCTATGAACTGGCAAATCAGTTCAATCATTTTTATCATGAGACAAAGATTCTGAGCGAAGAGGACGAGGGACGGAAAGCTTCTTATCTGGCGCTGCTGGATCTGGTAAGAGAGGTGCTGGAAACCAGTATCGATGTTCTGGGCTTTGACGCTCCGGAAAGAATGTAATAAAAATGCCGTGATGGGATCTGTTACAAAATCTCAGATTCCATCGCGGCATTTTTCTATGGCACAAAACAAGAGATATATTAATGCTTCCGAGGTGTCTGCAGAACTGGGAAAAGAAGAGGAGAGCAGATATAACTTATGGCTGGACATTTTTTGAAAGGACGAAAAAATATTTATGTTCCGATTCGGGAGATCGGAAGCGGCGGAACCGCGCAGGTTTCTCTGGTGGTGGAACTTCCCTGGGGGAAATGCCGGGCGGTGAAGATCCGGGAAAAAAAGAGTGCTTCCGGGCTGGGGACGCTGGAAGCGGAGGCGAGGCTTTTGGAACAACTGACGCTTTCAGCAAAAGAGTATCCTGCGTTATGCAACATTCCCTGCTATTATGAGTATTTCCAGGACGCGGGAAAAGAATGTCTGGTGATGGAATATCTGCAGGGTGAAACGGCAGGTGAATTGCTGAGAAAAGGAAAGAGATTCCATGCTGAGGAAATTCTCCGGATGGCTGTGGAATTATGCCGCATTCTGGAAGCGCTGCACAGCCAGACGCCGCCGGTGCTGTATCTGGATCTGAATCCGGATAACGTTTTCCTGAAACCGGATGGGATCGTCGTGCTGACGGATCTCGGCGCCGCCGCAGCCTGGTATTGGAAAGAGGAAATGCCGGAGCAGGTTATGTACGGAACCCGTGGGTTTGCGGCGCCGGAACAATATCGGGGAGAAGCGGGATCAACAGCGGATATTTACAGTCTTGGCGTCCTGATCCGGCAGATGTGGGAACGGAGAACAGACAGGGAAAAACAGATGGAGAAATGGATGGATGAATGTTTGATCCGGTGTACGCGGGAGATGCCTGCGGACAGGTATCAGACGATACGGGAAGTGAGATTGACTTTGGAGGAGATGTTACAGTTCAGCCTTGCTGAACCGTTACATGCAAAATCCATTTAAAATCGCCTTCAGCGATGGGATTTTACACTCCTGAATCACGTTCTTACGGTCTGCGCAGCATGCGCGCAGACCTGGGTTGAACTGTTACGAGGAGATATAGGCTGCTGTTTCCTCAGATTGAAAATCCTGCCTGCCTGTGATAAAATGTCTATACGCTCGAAAGAACACAGGAGTATTTACGCTCTGGGTTTTCCGTGGGCAGAGAAAGATCTTATCATGAACCGGGAGAAAAAAGAATGTCAGAAATTATATTGTTTGATCTGGACGGCACACTGACGGATTCCGCTCCGGGCATTACCCGATGTGTACAGTATGCACTGCGGCATTTCGGGATCGATGAGCCGGATTTGAAAAAACTGGAGTGTTTTGTCGGACCGCCGCTGAAGGAAATGTTCATGGAATATGCGGGATTCAGTGAAAGTCAGGCGGAGGAAGCGGTTGCGAAATATCGGGAACGCTATACGGAAAAAGGAATTTTTGAGAATGCGGTTTACGAGGGAATCCCTGAGCTGCTTCAGCTATGCAGGGACCGGGGACGAGTGCTTGGCGTCGCGTCCTCCAAACCGCAGGTGTTTGTTGAGCAGATCCTGGAACATTTTGACCTGCGTCAGTACTTTGAAGTGGTGGTCGGTGCAGAACTGGACGGCACCAGGACGGACAAGGCGGAAGTGATCGAAGAAGCGCTGCGGCAGTTGGGATGTGAGAAGAACCGTCAGAATGTGCTGATGGTGGGGGACCGCCTCCACGATGTGCAGGGAGCAGCTTCCTGCGGACTTCAGTGTATTGGCGCCGCTTACGGATATGGAGGACGGGAGGAACTGGAACATGCCGGAGCCGTCTATGTGGCGGATACGGTAGAAGATTTAAAAATCCTGGTCCGGCGTGTGCGGAGGCCTTCCTGGAGAAATTTTCCGCTGAGAAAAGAACTGCTCAGACAGCAAAAGAAAGAAAAAGCAAAGGAAAAGAATGACCTGATGGCTCAGATTTCCATGAAAAGCAAGGTATGGCGGATCCTGAAACCGATGCTGACGTATGATATTATCCTGATCCTTGTCACCTACATGGGAGCAATGGTGTTCCTGCTGTTCACAGGATCCGGAAGTTTGCAAGAAAAGATGTATCAGACTTCGGCGCTGATGACGGGAATTGCCTGTCTGATCTCGATTCCGCTGCTTTGGAAACAGATGAAAGGGGACGAAGGGATGTTTACGATGCAGCGGCATCAGTGGAACGTCCCGGCGGCTGCGGCCTGTGTCCTTCTGACCATGAGCTTCGGGCATCTTCTGAATGCCTTTTTGAATGTCACCGGATTCACCGGATTTTTCAGCGGTTATTCCCAGCTCGCCTCGGATATCTATGAAGGACAGAACTGGCTGCTGCTGGTGATCACTGTCGGGATCCTCAGTTCCGTGGCGGAAGAACTGGCTTTCCGTGGAATGATCTATCAGAGAGCCAAAGACTTCTGGGGATTCGGATGGGCGATGGTGATTTCCGGAGGTCTGTTCGGATTGTATCATGGAAATGTGGTTCAGTTTGTTTATGGAACGATTCTCAGTTTCCTGCTGATCCTTCTTTATGAACGCACTGGTACCCTGTGGGCTCCGATCGCGGCTCATATCGGGGAAAATATCTGGGGACTGTTCCGGCATCAGCTGATGGACTACCTGGGCAGCCATTTTCCGGGAGGAGGAACCACCCTGATTCTGGCTGAGGCGGTGATCTGCGTCGTCACGTTCTGGTATTTGTTTCTGTACAGGCAGACAGGCAGAAGACATTCTGCAGGGGACCGACGATAAAAAATCAATATCTGTATCAAATTTCTCAATATCCGAATAGAAACAGGGCTTCTTTTGTACTAAGATACCGTAGGATGATTTTTGCGGTATTCTGACGGAAGAAGCCCTGTTTTTGCACGAAAAGCAGAGGCAAAGCGGCTTGGGCTGCTGAAGCCTGTACGGGCTGCAATATCAGAAATGGAGTAATCGGTCGCGTTCAACAGGTGTATACTCCTGGAAATACGGTAATCAGTCAGATATTCAGATATGGTACAGCCGGTCATCTGTCGGAAAAAGCGGCAGCAGTTTTCGCGGGTAAAAGGAATCTGTGCAGCCAGCTGGGAAAGGGAGAACGGTGTGTCATAGTGGGTATGGATATAGTCCAACAGAATCTGAAGCCGATTGAGATTCAGCGGATTGACGGGATGCTCAAAGTAGAGCAGTGTCCGATTGGCACGGATTATTTCGCTGAAAGCGGTACAAAGCAGTCCGCGGACCCGAAGCTGATAGGCAAAAGGCTTTTCTGTACAGATCCGGTCGATCTGAAAAAAGGTATCCAGAACAGAAGCATCTCCCATGTCAGGACGGACAGGGACGGCAGCCAGTTTTGGAGAAGTCAGATAGGGTCGGAGAATCTCCAGTTCCAGGGAATTGCCGGGCGTTCCGTAGAGAAGTGACGGGTGGACAATGATAGAGAGAATCCGGGCATTCCCTCCTGCAGGAGTCATCATATGAGGGGTATTTGCATTAATGATCAGACATTGGCCGGTTTCCTGGCGCCAGGAGGTTCCGCCGACCTGATAGAGTACAACACCTTCCACAACGATGGAAATTTCGATTTCATTGTGCCAGTGACAGCGGATATAGTTGTCCTGGAAGTCTTCAATGCTGTCGTGGTTGATCTGCAGGGGAAAATCCGGTGTGCCGTGGACACATAGCTCCTGAAGATCGCTGGTTGTCTGAATGATCTGCTTCATAATGAAAATCCTTTCATTTGCTTACTATTTAAACGGAAAAGAGGAGGTTTTGTTACATTATGACACAGGATCTTACAAAAGGAAAGCCTTTTCAGGTTCTGTTGAAGTTTTCCCTGCCGGTGATCGCAGGAAATCTTTTTCAGTTGTTTTATACGCTGGCGGATACCGTGATCGTGGGAAAAACGATGGGACCGGATGCACTGGCAGCCGTGGGTGCCACCAGCATTGTTGTTTACCTGGTCCTTTGTTTTATCCAGGGCCTGACGGGAGGGTTCGGCATCTGTCTTGGGCAGAGATGCGGGGCAAAAGATGAAAGCGGGATGCGCAGAAGCATCGCGGTATCGGCGGTATGGAGCATGATTGCTGCCGTAGCCCTTACAGCGGTCTGCTGTCTGCTTGCCCATCCGATCCTGTATTGGATGCAGACGCCGGACAGAATCTATGATATGGCTTATGAATATATGTTTGCCGTTCTGCTCGGGACCGGTGCTACTGTATTTTATAATATGATTTCCAACATTCTCCGGGCGCTTGGAGACAGTAAAACGCCGCTGTATTTCCTGGTCATTTCCTCATTGCTGAATATTGTACTGGATCTTGTGTTTATTCTGACCTTTGGGATGGGCATCGGAGGCGCTGCGTGGGCAACGGTTCTTTCCCAGCTGTTGTCAGCGATACTCAGTACCCTGTTCGGCGCGAAAAAATTTCAGGTTCTGCGTCTGCGGCGGGCAGATTTTAAAAATATGCATAAGGATATGATCATCCATTTAAAAACCGGTTTTCCCATGGGATTTCAGATGTCTGTGATGTGTATCGGCCAGATTGCCATGCAGGCAGCGGTCAATGCGATCGGGCCGGAAGCCATCGCCGGATATACGGCAGCTACCAAAGTGGATCAGCTTTCTGTGCTGATCAACAATGCTTTTGGTGTGGCGATCGCCAGTTATGTGGCACAAAATTACGGTGCGGGCCGGTGGGACAGGATACGCAGCGGGGTGAAAGCGGGGCTGATACAGACAGAGATTGTGAACATTTTCCTTTGTGCATTGATCCTTGGCGGACGAAATCTGGTCGTTCCGATGTTCATTGACAACCCGACGGCGGAGATCATCGGTTATGCCAACGGTTATCTGCTGTCGGTCGCACCTTTTTATCTGCTTTTGGGTCTTCTGCTTATCGTCCGTTCTTCTGTTCAGAGCATGGGTAACGGAAAAGCGCCGTTTGCCGCCTGTATCACCGAGCTGATCCTTCGTATCGCCGCAACGTTCGGTCTGCAGTATCTGCTGGGCTACGTGGGGATCTGTCTGGCAAGTCCGATTGCATGGTTTGGAGCGTCGCTCCTGCTGGTGGTGGTTTACTGTACAATGATAAAGAAAATATGCAGAAACCAGGAACGGGCATAATTGCCGAACGGTATCGAACGTTCCGGCATGCCGCTGGATGATGTCCGAACGGCTGGAAATGACAATATTAAGCGCGGTTTTTTACAGAAAAACCCTTGTATTTCCAGTTTTCCTATGATATAATTCAACCGTTGCAAAAAAACACCTGTGTGGATGCCGAAGAAGGTGCCTGCCTTCGGGAGGTTTCGGGGATGGGTTCGGAGGTAAAAAAACACAGGGAAGACAAACCAAAAAGGAGAAAAACAATGAGCGTTATTTCAATGAAACAGTTACTGGAAGCAGGTGTTCATTTCGGACATCAGACAAGAAGATGGAATCCTAAAATGGCTCCGTACATCTACACAGAGCGTAACGGAATCTACATCATCGACCTGCAGAAATCTGTAGGAATGGTTGACGATGCATACAAAGCAGTTGCAGACATCGCAGCTGACGGCGGCACAATCCTGTTCGTAGGAACAAAGAAACAGGCGCAGGACGCAATCGCAACAGAGGCAGAGCGCTGCGGAATGTTCTATGTAAACGAGAGATGGCTGGGCGGTATGCTGACAAACTTCAAGACCATCCAGAGCAGAATTGCAAGACTGAAAGAGATCGAAGCAATGCAGGAAGACGGAACTTTCGATGTGCTTCCGAAGAAAGAAGTCATTGAGTTAAAGAAAGAGCTTGAGAAACTGCAGAAGAACCTGGGCGGTATCAAAGAGATGAAGAGACTGCCGGATGCAATCTTCGTAGTTGATCCGAAGAAAGAAAGAATCTGTGTTCAGGAAGCTCATACATTAGGTATCCCGCTGATCGGTATCTGTGATACCAACTGTGATCCGGAAGAACTGGATTACGTAATTCCGGGAAATGACGACGCAATCCGTGCCGTAAAACTGATCGTATCCAAGATGGCAGACGCTGTGATCGAGGCAAGACAGGGTGAGGCTGAGGATGCTGCAGAAGTATTTGAGGAAGAAGCTTCTGAAGAGACAGCTGAAGAGTAATGGATGATGATGTGTAACTGCCCGGTATCCTCCTGTCGCGAGACAGGAGGCGGACAGTTACACCCGTTTAATGAAAACAGATACGGAGGAATGAACAATGGCTATTACAGCAGCAATGGTAAAAGAGTTAAGAGAGATGAGCGGCGCTGGTATGATGGACTGTAAGAAAGCTCTTACAGCTACCGACGGCGACATGGACAAAGCAATCGAGTTCCTGAGAGAAAAAGGTCTGGCTACTGCACAGAAAAAAGCAGGAAGAATTGCAGCTGAGGGTATCGTTATGGTTAAGGTATCCGAGGATGGAAAGAAAGCAGTTGCCGTAGAGGTAAACGCAGAGACTGACTTCGTTGCAAAGAACGAGAAATTCCAGACATACGTTGCACAGGTTGCTGATCAGGCTATGGATACAACCGCTGCAGATGTAGAAGCATTCCTGGCTGAGCCGTGGAAACTGAACACCGAAGAGACTGTTGCAGAAGAGCTGGCTCATCAGATCGCTACCATCGGTGAGAACATGAACATCCGTCGTTTCCAGCAGGTAAAGGAAGAGAATGGTTTCATCGCTTCCTATACACATATGGGCGGAAAGATCGGTGTTCTGGTTGACGTTGAGACGGACGTTGTAAACGATGCAGTAAAAGAGATGGCGAAGAACGTAGCTATGCAGGCTGCAGCTCTGAAACCGCTGTATACCAACGAGAGCGAAGTGGATCCGGCTTACATTGAGCATGAGAAAGAGATCCTGACCGCAGCAGCTAAGAACGAGAAACCGGATGCAAACGACAAGATCATCACCGGAATGGTTATGGGCCGTATCAAAAAAGAGCTCAAAGAGATCTGCCTGATGGATCAGGTATACGTAAAAGCAGAAGACGGAAAACAGTCTGTTGCAAAATACGTTGAGGAAGTTGCTAAGGCAAACAACGCGAAGATCGCGATCAAAGGCTTTGTTCGTTTCGAGACTGGCGAAGGTATCGAGAAGAAAGAAGAGAACTTTGCTGAGGAAGTTGCAAAGCAGATGGCTGGAAACTAAGCGTTTCGTATAAGCGTGTGAGATATACAAAAAGAGTCACAATGCGAGTTTACTCGTAATTGTGGCTCTTTTTGTATATTTATTGCGCGACGTATGGATAGCGAGATGGAGCGAAGCGAGATCGAGCTGAGCATTTGATGGCAAGGCAGAATAATTCAGACGGATAATACAGAATGGAGAAAAGTCTGGTTGATTTTACTCTGCGGAGTGGATATACTATAATTAGAAAACAGGCAGGAAGGAGGAAAAATATGTCTAAGACTTTAAATGAAATATTAAAAAAATATGTGGAAGATGTACACAAAATTTATGGAGAAAAGCTGAGGACGGTAATATTATATGGTTCTTACGCAAGAGGCGATTTTAGAACAGATTCAGATATCGATATTATGATCCTGGTGGACTTATCCGACGATGAAATAAGACTTAAAGGGCATATGCTTTCCAATCTGACCTTTGATTATAATTTTGATAACGATTTAGAAATCATGCCCATTGTGAAGAACCTGGATCATTTTAATAAATGGCTTAGATCATATCCGTTCTATAACAATATTAAGAACGAAGGAGTAGAATTATATGCAGCATAATTTAGACGATATTGGAGGAGCCAGAGAACTGGCTTTGCATAGAATCAATGTTGCGAAAGATGATTTGGAAGCCGCAGAAATGAATTTTGAGGGAGGGCATTACAGATCATCAAACAACAGAGCATATTATGCTATCTTCAGGGCAATTTCAGCATGTCTTGCATTGGAGTTTAAAGCATATAAGCAGCATGCTGAACAGTTACGAATATTTCTTTAAAAACTGCAGAAATGAAGAAATTGCAAAGTGTGTCAGAGAGATTCTGCAGCTTTGCACTCTAAAATAGAATGATCAACGAGAAAAAGACATCTCCCGCAAAGAAGTCCATGCAAAGAAGCACGGAATTCTGCGGGAGATGTCTTTTAGGATAGCACCACAAAGGACCAGCGCGAAAGCAAATAAATGAAAGTATTACAAATTTCCAAGGATCTTCCACGTTCCATCTTTAAAAAATTGTTTTTTTTTAGTACAATTTATTTAGGGGAGGTTACAGACCGCAGCGTTTGTAAAATGAAGAAGTGGTGAGAAAGGAGAAAAAACTGTAGGTTTTCTACGAAGAAAAATGAACAACAATTTGGTAAAAATCAGGATCCGGCAGATTTATGCAGGCCTGCGGCCTTCGGAGCAGAAAGTGGCTGACTATATCCTGCAGTATGAGGGAAAGGCAAGCAAGCTGCTGATGGAGACGGTGGCACAGGAGACAGGGGTCAGCCAGCCTACGGTGATCCGTTTCGTAAAAGCTGCAGGATATGAAGGATTCAAGGACTTTAAGTACGCGCTGGTGCAGGAAGAGGCAAAGGAACAGCCCGAAGACAGCGAGAAAGCGGGTCTGTACGGATTTCCGTTATCGAGAAAAGACCGCCTGGAGGACATTCCAGGAAAGATTGTGACGACCTCTGTGGAAATGCTGGAGGAGACTCTTAGGAATGTATCTGTGAAAGAGTACCGGAAGGCTGTGGAAGCAGTGGTTGCGGCGGAAAATATCGTCATATACAGTGTGGAAAATTCCATCTGTACCGCCAATGATCTGCTGACAAAGCTTACCTATCTGGGGCTGAACTGCAGATTTTACGGAGATTACTACCTCCAGAACGTCAGCGCAGCGAATCTGACCAAGAAAGACCTGGCGATCGGAATTTCCTATTCCGGCTGTTCAAAGCATACGGTGGAAATGCTGGCGCTGGCGAAGAAAGCGGGTGCTGTTACCCTGGCACTGACCAATTTTGAGAATTCCATGATCGCGAAATATGCGGATATCCTTCTCTGTGCCAGCAACCGGCAGTTTTTATACGGGGATACCATATTTTCCAGAATCTCCCAGCTTGCCCTGGTGGATATGATCTATGCAGGTGTCCTGAACAGAGATTATGACAGATGTTCCAAAAAACTGAACAAGACCAGCGCCATTGTCGCAAAAAGGGCGTATGGAGAAAATGAAGAGATTATGTAGATTTTCTACAGAATCTCTTTTTTTGATTTACATTGCCTTAACACGAAGTTCACTGGAGTTTGATTGAAAGCCTTTTTTTCACCTCGTATAATACAAGCTGTCAGTCGGGCAAACGACAAGGACACAAGATGTAGTACTCCAAAAAGTAACGAGAGGAAGGAGAAAAGAAAATGCTGGAACTTAGACATATAAAAAAATCTTATGATCATGTAACGATTCTGGAAGATATCAATCTGAAAATTCAGGATGGAGAGATCGTATCCATTCTGGGACCTTCCGGATGCGGAAAGACTACGCTGCTGAATCTGGTGCTGGGGCTTACACCTGCAGATCAGGGACAGATCCTTTTTGACGGAAAGGACATTACGAATGTGCCGATGGAGGAAAGGGGATTCAATATCGTATTTCAGGATTACGCTCTGTTTCCGAATTTGAATGTATATAAGAACATTACTTACGGGCTGCGGAACAAGCCGGATATTTCTTCCAAAGAAGAGGTGGATGAGTTTATTGAGCTTCTGGGTCTGAAAGAACATCTGAATAAAAAGATTGACCAGCTTTCCGGCGGCCAGAAACAGCGTGTGGCACTGGCGAGAACGATGGTCATGAAGCCGAAAATCCTGCTGCTGGACGAGCCGCTGAGCGCTCTGGACGGTGTGATCAAAGAATCCATCAAGGAGAAGATCAAGGAGATCGCAAGAGATTTCCATCTGACGACGATCATTGTCACTCATGATCCGGAGGAAGCCCTTACGCTTTCCGACAAGGTGCTGATTGTCAATCAGGGACACATCTCCCAGTACGGAGCGCCGGAGGAGATCATTACCGCTCCTTCCAACAATTTCGTAAAGGAATTTATCCTGAATCAGCTTGAGATCAAGAGAAACAATATTTTCGCATTGTTCCATCAGAATCTGACAAACAGTGTACAGGCGGTATAAGACAATGATAAGAAAAGAAAGAGAAATTAAAGTTATCTATGTTTTGGTTCTTGCGATCTTTGCCGTATTTCTTGCAGTTCCCATTGTAAGACTCCTGCTGGAGTCTTTCCTGGGAGAGGCAGGGGCAGGAATCAGTAACTATGTGGAAGTCCTCACAGGACAAGGGTTCCTGCAGGCTCTGGGAAACAGTGTGGCTGTGTCAATTTCCAGTGCTTTGATTTCCACAGTCCTTGCTTTTTTTATGGCATACAGTATACGATATACAAATTTGCCGGGAAAATTCAAGACGGTGATCCGCACGCTGGCGGTGCTCCCAATGCTCCTGCCTACGATCACCTATGGCTTTGCCATCATTTATTCTTTTGGAAAGCAGGGCTTGCTCACCCGGCTTTTCGGAAGACAACTATTTGATATCTATGGATTCAACGGGCTGCTGTTCGGATATGTGATTTATACGCTTCCCATTTCCTTTATGCTGATCCTGAATACCATGGGATTTATCGACAAGAAGTTTATGATCGTGTCCAGAGTCATGGGAGACAAGCCGATCCAGACCTTCTGGCAGACGATCATCCGTCCCCTGCTGGGAACACTGGCAGCGTCCATGGTGCAGTGCTTCTTCCTCTGCTTTACAGACTACGGCATTCCGGCTTCTGTAGGCGGAGAATACGAAGTGGTGGCTACGGTTCTCTATAACGAGATGCTCGGAAGCATTCCAAATTTCAACCGTGGAGCAGTCGTTGCGATGATGATGCTGATTCCGTCAGTTGTCAGCATTGCGCTTCTGAAATATCTGGAGCGGTACAATGTGAGATACACGAAGATTTCTCAGATTGAGCTGAAGAAGAATCCTCTGAGAGACGGAATCTGCGGAGTGGGTTCTGCCGTGCTCATCCTTTGTATCCTGTCGGTTTTTGCTGTGATCTTTGTGGTGCCTCTGGTACAGGAATGGCCTTACCAGATCAACTTTACACTGGAACACTTCCAGGCGGTGTTCAATGACCAGAGCCTCTTTGGTGTGTATCAGAATTCCATTTTTGTGGCTTTCTGCACCGCGCTTCTGGGACTTCTGGTGACCTACGGAGCTGCGCTGGCGACAGCAAGAAGCGGACTGAACGGCAGGCTGAAAGGCGTGATAGATGCCATCGCCCTGGTGACGAATACGATTCCCGGAATGGTGATCGGTATCGCATTTATGTTTATCTTTTCGGGAACCGCTCTTCAGAATACATTCTTTCTGATCATCCTGTGTAATGTGGTGCATTTTTTCTCCACCCCATACCTGATGATGCGGAATTCCCTGTCCAAACTGAACAGCTCATGGGAGACCACTGCGTCCTTAATGGGAGATACATGGATCAAAACGATCGTCCGGATCGTTACGCCGAATATGACCTCCACAATTTTAGAGGTATTCAGTTATTACTTTGTAAACGCCATGGTAAATGCCGTTTATGAAGGTGAGACCACCGATGAGGCAAACAGCTCCGCAAATCCGAAGACCTTCCCGGAACCGCTGACTCTGGATCTTCTGGAGAAGCATCAGGAACTGTCTGAGAGCTGCAAGTAATAAAAAGAGATAACAAATATAGATAGAAGGAGAAGAATAACAATGCCAAACTATAAACTGCTCACACCGGGTCCTTTGACGATTACGGATACGGTAAAAAAAGAAATGCTTTTTGATCACTGCACATGGGACGATGATTACAAGCAGATCACCCTTTCCATCAGGGAAAAACTGCTGAAGCTTGCTCATGTGAGCGAACCGGAATATACCGTAGTCCTGATGCAGGGAAGCGGAACCTTCGGCGTGGAGTCTGTGCTCACCAGTGTGATCGGGGAGAACGACAAACTTCTGATCGCGGCAAACGGCGCTTATGGGGAGAGAATGGGAGATATCGCGGAACATGCGGGAATTCCTTACCTGATGTATGAAGTGGAATATCACCAGATCCCATTTGCGGAGAAAATCAGAGAGATCCTGAAGGAGCATCCGGAAATTACTCATGTTTCCATGGTACACAGTGAGACTACCTCCGGTATCTTAAATGACATTGCTTCCGTGGCAAAAGTAGTAAAGGCAGCAGGAAAAACCTTCATTGTAGACGCAATGTCCAGCTTTGGCGGCGTGGACATTCCGGTGGGAGAGCTGGGAATCGACTTTATCATCAGCAGCGCCAACAAGTGTATCCAGGGCGTTCCGGGATTTTCCTTTATCATCTGCAACAGGGAAAAACTGATGGAGAGCAAAGGGAAGGCAAGAAGCCTGTCTCTGGATCTCTACGATCAGTGGGAGACCATGAATAAGGATGGAAAGTGGAGATTCACTTCCCCGACCCATGTGGTGCTGGCGTTTGCACAGGCATTGAAGGAAATGGAAGAAGAAGGCGGAATTCCGGCAAGGGCAAAACGTTATGAGGAGAACAACCATCTGCTGATCCAGAGGATGGCTGAGATGGGAATCCATCCTTATATCGGCAGCGAGCATCAGGGACCGATCATCACCACCTTTCTGTATCCGGAACACCACAATTTCTCTTTCCAGGAAATGTATCAGTATATTAAGGACAGAGGATATGCCACCTATCCGGGCAAGGTAACAGACGCAGATACGTTCCGCATTGGAAATATCGGGGAAATCTACAAAGAAGATATCGAAAAGCTCTGCAGTATCATCAAAGAATTTTTGAAGGAGAAATAAAACGATGAAGTTCGATGGAATTATTTTTGACTGGGCGGGAACGACCGTGGATTACGGATGCTTTGCTCCGGTGAAAGCGTTTATTGAGGCTTTTGAGCAGTATGGGATCACCCCTACGCTGGAAGAAGTAAGGAAACCGATGGGTATGCTGAAAATCGATCACGTAAGAACCATGCTGTCCATGGACCGGATCTCAGGGCTCTGGGAAGAGAAGCAGGGAAGAAAATGGACCGAGGAAGATGTTCAGAAGGTTTATGAACTCAGCGAGAGCAAGATCCTGGAAATCGTACATAATTATGCGGAACCAAAGCCTTACGTGGTGGAAACCGTGAACAAACTGAGAGAGATGGGACTGAAAATCGGTTCCACCACAGGCTATACCGATGAGATGATGGCGCTTGTGGTGCCAAAAGCCGCAGAGCTTGGATATGCTCCGGACTGCTGGTTCAGCCCGGATTCCACAAACAAAAAGGGCAGACCGTATCCTTACATGATTTTCCGGAATATGGAAAAACTGGAACTGAAGGACGTATCCAGAGTCATGAAAGTGGGAGACACTGTTGCCGACATTCTGGAAGGAAAGAATGCGGGCCTGGTAACCGTAGGAATCCTGGAGGGAAGTTCTGTGATGGGACTGACACAGGAAGAATACGAGACGCTGACCCCGAAAGCACGGGAAGCGGCAGACAAAAAGGCAGAGCAGACCTATCTGGAGGCAGGCGCTGATTATGTGGTGAAAGATATCCGGGGAATTCTGGATCTGATCTAAGTTTTGTACAGACGGATGGCAAACAAAAAATGACAGGAAAAAGGACGCACTGGCTTTTTCAGGGCGTCCTTTTTTCGATGTCTTGTTTCGGATATTTCGCGGCGTCAGAGTTCTTACAGCCGCAGACCTTTGATGTCCTTGATCCTGGAGAAGATCATATTACAAGTACATTCCCGCAGTCCGGGCAGTTTGTCTATGGTTTGGTACATTAATTTTTCCATCTCTTCGTTCGATGAAGCAACCGCGTGAACGTGGAGCTTGCTTTTTCCTGTCACGCGGTAAATCTGCGTGATCGTGTCGTTTTGCTTCAGGATCGCGGCAGCTTCCATCAGGGTGTCCGGAGATAGCTCAATTTCAAAATAGCAGGAAACCGCTCCGCTGATTTTCTGCGGGTTGATGATCGTCGTGTATTCCTCAATAATCCCTTTCTGTTCCAGCGCCTGTACGCGTGTTCGTACCGCTACCCGGGACAGTCCTATTTTTTCACCAATATCGGAATAAGAGATCCGGGCGTTTTGGATCAGCAGCTCTAAAATTTTCTGGTCTAATTCATCCAGACCGTCGAAAAACATCTGTCAGAACCTCCTTCCTGGTGTTAACAACATTTTCCCTATAGCTACTATACAGCGGTTTAACACAAGAAGTCAAGCAGAAGGATGGAATAATATTGACAGTATGATGAGTTAAACGTATAATGAATTACGAATGTTAATTTAAAACTTGCATAACGAAAGTGAGGAGAGAGGATGAACACAGATCTGACTCATGGACCTGTCATGAAAACCATGCTGCGCTTTGCAATACCCATGATTCTCGGAAATTTGCTGCAGCAGTGCTACAATATTGCCGATACATTGATCGTGGGGCGGTTTCTCGGAGCCGGAGCGCTGGCTGCCGTAGGTTCTGCGTTTTCCCTGATGACCTTTCTGACTTCCATTTTGCTTGGGCTGGCGATGGGAAGCGGAACGGTGTTTTCCATGCGCTTTGGAAAAAAGGATCAAATCGGGCTGAGAGAAGGAATTTTTGCTTCGTTTGCGCTGCTTGGGGCTGTCACGGTTCTTTTAAATGTTGCCGTGTTCCTTGGAATCGACTGGATCATATGGGCGCTTCGTACGCCGGAGGATCTGGTTGTTATGATGCGGGAGTATCTGGAAGTTATTTTTGCAGGGCTGATCGGTATTTTTTTGTACAATTTTTTTGCTTCGCTGCTGCGTTCTCTTGGAAATTCCTTGGTGCCGCTTCTGTTTCTGGCTGTCTCGGCAATTTTAAACATAGCGCTGGACTTATGGTTTGTCGCGGGTCTGGATCGAGGGGTGGCAGGTGCAGCGGAAGCTACGGTGATCTCCCAGTATGTATCCGGGATTGGAATTGCCGTCTATACATGGGTGAAGTTTCCGGAACTTTTAAGAATCGACCGGACGGTCCGCCTCAGGATGAGCCGTGTGAAAGAAATTACCAGCTATTCTGCATTGACCTGTCTGCAGCAGTCCATTATGAATCTTGGCATCCTTGCCGTCCAGGGGCTGGTGAACAGCTTTGGCACCACCATCATGGCGGCTTTTGCCGCAGCGGTAAAAATTGACGCCTTTGCGTACCTGCCGGTTCAGGACTTTGGCAATGCGTTCTCGATTTTTACCGCACAGAATTATGGCGCAAGGCAGACGGAACGGATCAAAAAGGGGATTCGTGTGGCAGTTCTGACTTCTGTGAGTTTCAGTTTACTGATCTCTGCCTGCGTTTTTGTCTTTGCGGAGCCATTGATGACTTTGTTTATTGACGCGGAAGAGACGGCGGTTATCGCCGAAGGTGTACACTATCTCCGGATTGAAGGAGCCTTCTACTTCCTGATCGGTCTTCTGTTTTTGCTTTATGGACTGTACCGTGCGCTTGGAAAGCCCGGTATGTCTGTGGTACTTACCGTAGTATCTCTTGGAAATCGGGTGGCGTTGGCTTATGCACTGTCCGCGGTGCCTGCTTTTGGTGTTATGGGAATCTGGTGGTCTGTGCCGATCGGCTGGTTTTTGGCCGATGGGCTGGGGATTCTCTATTATCTGGCAAAACGGAAGATCTTATTGACGGAACGAGGGACAGGGGATTCGGATGCAGAGGTATGACGCGGAGATCTGATGCAGAGGTGCAGAGCTGATACAGACGTAGGGTTACTATGAAAAAAAGCTATGAAGTACCATAGCCAATAAGTATTTGCTATTCCTAAATCCATGTATTATATTAATATTAAAACAGCAATACCCAATGGAAAGAGGCAAGAGATATGAACATAATAGAAAACAAAAGATTTGACGAAGAACGCGCGCTGTACGGCAGCAGGGAGATTCTGGTAAAGGACTGTGCTTTTGATGGTCCGGCGGACGGAGAGAGCGCTTTCAAAGAGTGCTCCGATGTGCAGGTGGAGAGCTGCTTTTTCAATTTGCGGTATCCATTCTGGCATGACCACGGGCTGAAAATACATCTTTCCGAGATGACAGAACTCTGCCGGGCGGCGCTGTGGTATTCAGATCATGTGGAAATTACGGACACAAAACTGCATGGAATTAAGGCTCTGCGGGAATGCGGAGAAGTTGCCATGCGGGGCTGTGATATCATTTCTCCGGAATTCGGCTGGTCGGTGCATGGCATAAAAATGGAGGACTGTACGGCTGAGAGTGAGTATTTTATGATGCGCTCCACAGATCTTCATTTTCGGAACGTACAGATGAAAGGAAAATATTCCTTCCAGTATATTGAGAACTCTGTATTTGAAAACTGTCAGTTCGATACGAAAGATGCTTTTTGGCATGCCAAAAACATTCTCGTGCGGAACAGTACCGTAAAAGGAGAGTATCTGGCGTGGTACTGTGAAAATGTCACCTTTGAAAACTGCAGGATCATTGGCACACAGCCTTTGTGCTACTGTAAGGGACTGAAGCTGATCAACTGTGAAATGATCGATACAGACCTGGCTTTTGAGCGATCAGAGGTGGAAGCGGTGATTACCACACCGGTACTCAGCATTAAAAATCCTCTGTCCGGCAGGATTACCGTTCCGGCGGTGGGTGAGATCATCCGGGATATTCCGGACACAAAAGGTGAAATCCTTGTGACAGGACAGTAACAGATATGAAACTACCGCCTGGCAGAGCGGCATAAGAGAAAACAAAAACGGGATTGTGTGGTTCAGAAAAACTCGCTTTCGCGGAGTTCTGAATCATACAATCCCGTTTTATGTTCGCTTTCTTTCTTTGAATTATGGAAGAACCAGCGTTCCCAGAGAAACAGTTCCTTTCAGGTTACATTCCGGATCAAGGAGAACAAAGTCTGCGTCCTTGCCGACCGTGATGCCTCCTTTCTGGGTCATGCCGAATTCCCTTGCCTGATTGACAGAAGTCATCCGGACTGCTTCTTCGATGCCTATACCTGTGAATCGCATGATGTTCTGGAACGCGCGGATATAGCTGAGGACACTGCCGGCAATGGTGCCGTCTGCAAGCCGGGCGGTTCCGTCTTTGACGTAAACCGTCTGTCCTCCAAGCTCACTTTCCCCGTCCGGCATTCCTTTGGCTCTCATGGAATCGGTGATCAGTTCAATACCGCTGCTTCCCTTTACTTTGAGTGCCAGCTGAACCATCTCAGGACGGATATGGATGCCGTCGCAGATCAGTTCCGTCATTACACCGTCGGTCAGGAGCCCGTAGCCGGTGACACCTGGTTCCCTGTGGTTCAGGCCGCGCTGTGCGTTGTAGAGATGGGTGATATGACGTGCCCTGCTGAGACAGAGCTGGTCATAAGTGGCACAGGAATGGCCGGCGCTTGGGATGATGCTGTTGGACAGGCACCAGTCTTCAAACTCCGGGGACGCCTCTTCCGGGGCGTAAGTTACCACGCGGATCCTGCCGCCGCTCAGTTCGTTCCAGCGGGACAGGAGTTCTGCGTCCGGTTTTTTGATATAAGCTTCGTTCTGTGCTCCTTTGTATTTGACCGAGACAAACGGACCTTCCAGATGGATGCCCTGGATGACGGGATTCTTTTCAGCGGCCAGGCAGATATTTGTCATCGCCTGCGCAATCTGTTCACAGGATTGAGTCATCGTGGTGCAGAAGTAGGAGGTGATGCCTTCCTTTGCAGTCATCTGCCGCACCATTTCGTCGATCTCTTCCGGGGAGGCGTCCATGCTGTCAGATCCGTATCCTCCATGGCTGTGTACGTCGATAAAACCAGGAATGACAGCGGCCGCTTCCGGGCAAACCTCCTCATCGCCTTCTCTCGGAAGAAAATTTCTCATATCACCCGTTTCCACGATTTTTGTGTCATACCGGATATAGCCGGATTCTATTTTTCCGTCTCCGGTATAAATGACCTTGTTTTTTAATACTTTCATGCCCTCTTTTGGAAATGCCGTATTTCCGCTCCTTTTCATAGAATTTCTGCTATAAATTGTAGCACAGAACCGGGGAAAAAGAAAGCAGAGACTCAGTCGTGGCATGGGTCTTTGCAATTGTTTGGCCAGCGGAACGGTTACGGGTCATTCAGTGCGTTTTGAAGCCTTCTCCTACCACCTCATTAGACTCCATGATAATGATAAAGGCATCCGGATCCAGCTTTTTGACAGCGCTTCGGATCAGGTACATCTGTTTATTGTTGCAGGCGCACATGACAACGTCTTTTTCTTCACAGGAATAGCTTCCTTCGGCTTTCAGAAATGTTGCGCCCCGGCCTGTGACTTCGTTGATCTCTTCCGCCACTTTCTTTGCGTGATCGGTGACGATCAGAGTCATTTTACCGGAATCGATACCGTACATGACTTTGTCCACCACGGCGGACAGAAGGAACGTGATGATCATTCCGTAGATCAGGCTGTCCATATCGCGGGAGACCAGCAGGGTTCCGGTCACAACAATGACAGTATCCATCACAAACGCGATCTTGCCCAGGGATAAATGCGGATGCAGGGCTTTGATGGAGAGCATAATGAAGTCCGCACCGCCGGTGGAGGAATCTCGCATATAGATCAGTGCGTACCCAAGCCCTGAAAAGATTCCTGTACAGATGGCCGCCAGCATCCGGTCGCCGCTGTAGACCGGGAACAGAGGTGCGATGTAGTCGATGAGCAGGGAACTGATGATGATCGTCTGGATGGAACGCAGGAAAAAGTCCCGTCCGAGGATGCGGAAACAGAGGATCGCGATGGGGATGTTCAGGAACAGGACCACGCGTCCGATGGGAAGCCTGAACAGATGGTAAAAAATGAGCGCGATACCGTTGAGCCCCGCCATCGGAAAGTGAGCCATGGCGGCAAAATTGTAGGTCCCCACTGCGATGAGCATGCCGCCGAGTATGTCTGTCAGGAGAGAAAGCCCCCATTTTTTTACTGTGCCGGACGTGAAATGATTCTGTTTCATGAAATAAGATACCTCCTGTTCTGATTGAAAGAAAAAAAGCATCTGCGAATCATATCCATATGATTCGCAGATGCTCTTTTCTTATTCAGTATACAGGAAAAAGAAAACCCAGTCAAGGGAGCGGAAAATGCTTGTCATGCCAGATGGAAAAGGGTATACTGAATGGGCGAACAAGTGTTTTGCTAAGAAAGGGGAGAAACAAGGGATGAAAAGAAAAAAAGAACCAATGAAATCCGGACAGTTATGCAGGAAGGAGAAACGGATTTGACGGGCAGAACGCACTGGGCGGTAGGAACAGCGGCAGCCCTGTGCGTGACACAGCCGGCGAGATTGAGAGACTGGGTGCTCTGTATCGGGGCGGCGGCGGTGGGTTCGGTGATCAGCGATATCGACGTGACAACCTCCGACTCGCGGGAAACGCTCAATCGGATCACAGCGGTTTCTGTTCTGGCCGTGGCGGCAGTGGGCATTGCCGAGGCATGGTGGGATCTTGGAATTATCCGGAATTTTGACAGGGAGAGCAGCATTTTCCGTCTGATCCTCGGGTTTGCCGCCTTTCTTGCAGTCTGCACCTTTGGAAAGAATCAGCCTCACCGCTCGTTTATGCATTCGTTCCTGGGCTGGATCCTGCTGGGACAGATCACCGCGTTTATTTATCCCGCTATGACGCCGTATTTTTCCATTGCGATGCTTTCTCATATGGCGATCGATCTGCTGAACCGGCGGAATGTCCGTCTGCTGTACCCGCTGAAGAAAGGATTCAGCTTCGGAATCTGCAGCGCCGACGGGTGGGTGAACCGGAATCTGTTCCTTGCGGGAACTGCGGTCAGCGTGCTCGTTTCGCTGCTTCTGTTCTTTTTCCGGTATCGGAGAGAATTGACCGGAATCTGGTAACAAAAATTATCGGAATCTGGCGGCAGGATACTTGACGATACAGGGGATACAGGGAGTATAATAAAGGGTAAGTTTTGTCCGGATTTTCGTGAAAAAAGGAAGAGTGGAAAGTGATGAAAAAAGAAGCGTAACGAAGCGAAGAGAAAAATCAGGAGGAAAGAGAGATGCAGGAAGCTGAGGAAACGAAAACAGGAGACAGCAAAGAGGAAAAGAATCTGCTCCCTCCGTTTCACAGGATTGCGCGTATCCGGAATGATTTTCCGGAAAAGTTCGGGATTCCGCGCCAGAGCGGGCTGGTGGAGGAACTGGAAGCGTTGATCATTTTTGAACCGGAATACCGGAATCCCGAGGCGCTGCGCGGGCTGGAGGAATATTCTCATATCTGGCTGATCTGGGAATTTTCCGAATCGGTGATGGAGAAATGGTCTCCGACCGTGAGACCGCCGCGTCTTGGCGGAAATACACGGATGGGCGTTTTTGCCACTCGTTCCCCATTCCGGCCGAATCCCATCGGGCTGTCCAGCGTGCGTCTGGAAGCCATCGAACACCATCCGGAGTACGGCTATGTGCTCCGTGTCCGGGGCGCGGATTTGATGAACGGAACGCCGATCCTGGATATCAAACCGTACCTGCCCCATGTGGACAGCCATCCTGATGCCTGCGGCGGATTCTCCCGTCAGTTTGAAGATTATGGGCTTCAGGTGGAAATTCCGGAACAGTGGCTGGAAAAGGTTCCGGAGCAGAAACGGGCTGCGCTTGCCGGGGTCCTCGCCAATGACCCGCGGCCAGCCTATCAAAAAGATCCGGAACGGGTTTACGGTCTGAGCTTTGCGGGACTTACGGTACATTTCCGTGTGTCTGAAAATGTGCTGATGGTGTGTGAGATTCAGCAGGAAGGGAAGAAGGAGAGCTATGAATTATGAGTAACGTATTTACACAGACAGTGGTATATCTGGCCCTTTTGTTTCTGGGGTACGGATTCAAAAAGGCAGGGATCTTTAAGGTGGAGGATACAAAATTCCTGAAATCGGTGATCCTGTACATAACGATGCCCGCGACGGCAGTCAATGGTCTGAAAGATCTGGAACTGCAGACCTCCTTTCTCTGGTGTTTTCTGATCGGATTTGTGACGTGTACCGTCCTGCTGGCGGTGGGAATGGCCGCTTCCCGAAAGAGTGACGCCGACGGAAAACTGCAGTATCTGTTCAGTTTTAACAGCTTTAATGTGGGCAATTTTGCGATCCCGTTTCTGACAGGCCTGATCTCCACCAACGGATTCGCGGCGCTCTGCCTGTTTGATATTGCGGTCGCAATCTTTCTGTATGGTGTGGATTATTCCCTGGCAGAGAGCAGAAAAGGAAACGGCGGCGGATTTTCCGCGAAGCTTCTGCTGAAAAAGATCTTCTGTTCTCCGGTCACAGATGCTTATCTGATCATGATCGTGCTGGCGGCGCTGCAGCTGCGTCTCCCGGAACCTGTGCTGAAGCTTGCAAGTGTGGCAGGCAATGCCAATGCATTTCTGGCAATGCTGAGCATCGGCATTCTGTTGGAGTGGAATATGGATAAGAAGAACCGGAAAATGCTGGTGAAATTTTTCAGCCTCCGGTATCTGGTGCTGATCCTGCTGTCTGCCGCAGTGGTATTTCTGGTACCGTTCCCCCATGATATCCGCCAGGCAATCTGTGTGCTGCTGATGGCTCCGGTGGCAAGTATTGCCCCGCTTCTGACGGAGAACGCAGGCGGAGACGGCGCGAAAGCGGCGCAGATCAATTCGGTCAGCATTCTGCTGGGGATAGCAATGATGATGATCATGTACGCGGTTGTATAAAGGTAAACCCGGAATTGTAAACTGATAGTAAAAACAGGTTGACATTAGAAAGGCTCTGTGATATTCTCATGGAAGATACCGCAGGATTTCGGAGGATGTTTGAAAAGTACAGGATGGCTCAAACACGCTCCAGGGAAAGGAATCTGCGGAAAAAGGAGGGTATCTGAAGATGCGTACATCAACAATGGAAAAGAACAAGAAACTTACAGCGGCGGATCTTGTATACATTGCAGTGTTTGCCGGAATCATGGCGGTTTGTTCCTGGATATCCATTCCGGCAGCCGTGCCGTTTACCATGCAGACCTTTGCGGTATTTTTCGCGTTTGCCGTGCTTGGCGGGAGACGGGGAACCCTGGCGGTTCTGGTCTATATCCTGATGGGAGTCGTCGGACTTCCGGTGTTTGCCGGATTCCAGGGCGGGATCGGAGCGCTGGCGGGGGCAAGCGGAGGCTATATTATCGGTTTTCTGGGTTCTGCACTGGTGATGTGGGGCATGGAGAAGCTTGCGGGAAGAAAACCCTGGATGCAGGTTTTGATCATGATTCTGGGGCTGCTGGTCTGCTATGCGTTCGGGACCGCCTGGTTTATGGTTGTTTATATGGCGTCCACAGGTCCGGTGGGGCTGCTCACCGTACTGGGATGGTGTGTGTTTCCGTTCCTGCTGCCGGATGTGCTGAAGATTCTTCTGGCTTTGGTTCTTGGCAAAAGGATTGGAAAGTATGCCGCTATCAGAAGATAGCCATCATAGGAAAAGAGGAGTGTTGAGGAATGGCAGAGATAAGAAGAGCACGGGAGTGCGATATGAAAGATATCAACCGTTTGCTGGTCCAGGTAAATATGGTGCATCATCAGGGCCGTCCGGATCTGTTCCGGGCGGGAAAGAAAAAATACACGGACGAACAGCTGAGAGAATTGATCCATGACGATTCCCGGCCGATCTTTGTGGCGGTGGATGATCAGGAACGGGTGCTTGGGTATGCGTTCTGCATCTTTCAGCAGCACCTTGACGACAACATCCTGACGGATATCCGGACGCTGTATATCGATGATCTGTGTGTGGACGAGACCATCCGCGGGCAGCATATCGGAAAGTCCCTGTATGAGGCGGTGCTCGCCTTTGCCAGGGAGAGCGGATGCTACAATGTGACCCTGAATGTCTGGACCTTGAACGAAGGGGCTATGAAGTTTTATGAGAAATGCGGGCTGAAGCCCCAGAAAGTGGGAATGGAAACGATTCTCTGAGAAACATGCGCTGAAAAGAGGTTGTGAAAAAACGGATTTACGTTATTTCACAGCCCCTTTTTCTTTTTTGGAAGTTTAACATTTTATTCATATTTCTGTGTTAGTATGTTTGAAAATCAAAATACGATCGAAGGTAAGAGCAGGTCAGGAGGATATGAGATGGTAAAAATATTAGTAGTGGAGGATGATGTCCGGCTGAATCGCCTGGTATGCCGTCTGCTGTCAGATTATGGCTATCAGCCGATCGGATGCGGCAGCGCCGCAGAGGCTTTTGAAGCGATGGAACATGAACCTTTTGATATGATCATTACAGATGTAATGATGCCTGGAATGGATGGATTTGAATTTGCCGATGCGGTTCGTCAGCAGGACAGGGAGGTTCCGATCCTGTTTATGACGGCGCTGGATGATATGGCGTCAAAGCGGAAAGGATTTCGGATCGGGATCGACGATTATATGGTGAAGCCGATCGAGCTGGATGAACTGCTGCTGCGCGTGGAGGCGCTGCTCCGCAGAGCGGGCATTGCCAGTTCGAAACGCCTGTGTGTGGGAAATCTGGTGATGGACTCGGAGGAGCGGACCGCTTATGTGGACGAAGAGGAGGTGCCGCTGACCGTCCGTGAATTTGATATTCTTTACAAGCTGCTTTCCTATCCGAAGAAAACATTTACCAGGGCACAGCTGATGGATGAATTCTGGGGCTATGAGACAGAATCCGATTCACGAACCGTGGACGTCTATATTACGCGGCTGAGGAATAAATTCAAAGCCTGCACTGCCTTTGAGATTGTGACGGTGCATGGGCTGGGGTATAAGGCGGTACTGCATGAAAATGGAAAGTAAAAAAGAAATACGGAAGGCAAGAGGGATTACTCACAGTATTTTCTCATGGAAAACCTATGGAATGTTCCTGCTGTTGACGGTGTTTGTGTGCAGCTGCTCCCTGCTGTTGTACGGCAGTATCCTCCATCGCTATACCGGAGCTCACAGCGAAATCCTGCTTCCGCTTATGAGTATCGGAAATATGCTTCTTCTGGCTTTTCTGATCTGCCTGATTGATGGGATCCGGAAAAAGATCACGATTGAAAAGCCGGTCCATGAAATTATGGAGGCGGTGGAATGTATCTCCAGAGGAGATTTTTCCTATCGTGCGCCCATCCGGCACCAAGGAAAGCGGCGGGATGAGTTTGATATGATCCTGGAGGGCATCAATCAGATGGCGGAGGAACTCAGTCATGTGGAGACACTGCAGACGGACTTTATCTCCAATGTTTCCCATGAACTGAAAACGCCTCTGGCGGTGATCCAGAACCATGCGTCCATGCTTCAGAGTACCGCCCTTGATGAGAAACAGAAAAGGGAATATCAGAAGATCATCGCAGATACTGCACGGCGGCTGTCGGGACTGGTCATGAATATCCTGCGTCTGAACCGGTTGGAAAATCAGGAGATTTACCCGAAATCAAAAAGGTATCCGCTGGGGGAACAGCTTCGGTGCTGCCTGCTGAATTTTGAGGAAAAATGGGAGGAAAAGGATCTGGAACTGGAGATCGATATTGACGATCTGGATCTTTTTGCGGACGAGGAGCTGCTGGAAATCGTGTGGAACAACCTGATTTCAAATGCGATAAAATTCACCGATCCGGGAGGAACGATCCGCGTATCCCTGCACAATGAGGACGGCTTTGCTGTGGTGCAGGTAGCGGATACCGGCTGCGGCATGGATGAAAAAACCGGACAGCATATTTTTGATAAGTTTTATCAGGGGGATTCTTCTCATAAACAGGAGGGCAACGGCCTGGGACTTGCGATGGTGCGCCGTGTGATGGATCTTGTCAAAGGGGATATTTCCGTGGAGAGCCGCCGGGGACAGGGAACGGTATTTACGGTACGTATCCGGTTATCACAGTGACAGAAGGAGAGAACATAGATGGAAGAAAGACAGAAGGCGGAGGAGGGTTTTTCCTATACTTACTCCGCAGAAGAAAATCAAAAGTTTCGCCGGGAAGTGGAGGCAATCCGCACCCGGTATGAGGAGAAAGATTCCCGCGAGACAAAACTGGAGCAGCTTCGGAAACTGGACAGAAAAGCCAGATCGGTCAGCATGACGGCGGCACTGGTGCTGGGAATCGGAGGAATGCTGATCTTTGGCACAGGGATGAGCCTGGTTCTCGTATGGAACTTTCAGGTTCCGGGGATTCTGGTAGGAATTCTTGGAATGGCTCTGATGGCTGCGGCTTACCCGGTTATGAAATATCTGGAAAAGAAGTGCAGGAAAAAATACGGTCCTGCGATCCTGGAACTCAGCAAAGAGCTGCTGGAGCGTGTTTGAAAAGAGAAGGGATAACAAGAAAAACTTTACAAATCAGAATCCTCTGTTATAATCATAAGAGTTAGTCTTAAATAACCTATGAGAAAAACGGAGGATTTTTAATTTGATGATTCTGGAAAGACTGTTGGCCGCTGTATCCGTATTGCTGTTGAGCGGCTGTATGATTGCACCGTTGAAAAAGACAGCCTTTGCCCAAAGAAATCCATGGGTGAAAAAAATTGTTGGATGCCACACACTGTATGGAGTGGTTCTTCTGGCTGCGGCTTTTGTCCATGGAATCCTGGCGGGGAATAAGCCGGGAATGGTGACAGGAAAGCTGGCGTGGATGGTTCTTTTGATCCTGATCCTGCTGACCCTGTTCCGCAAAAAGATGAAAACAAGATCCTGGAACCGGATACACAGCGGTCTTGCCGCAGTGGTATGCCTTCTGGTGGCCATTCATATCGTTTACGCGATTGTCGTTTGATCGTATAGTTTTTGCAGTTCCTTTTTGTTGACAGAAAGAGAAAAATATGATAAAAAATACGATGAGTTAGTTCATAGAAACTAACTTGCTGTATGTATAGCTGCAAAAAAAGTACCGATACAGCGGCTACAACGGCATATTGCCGTGGGACTTCAGAAGGAAGGAAATTCAGGGAAATGAAAACGCAGGATCTGGAAAGAAAAAGGAAAAAAGAGCAGGAAGCGGTGGAACAGATGATCCATCTGTACTGCAGAGGAAATCACAGACAGCCGGCGAAAGGCGTTCTGTGTTCCGAATGCCAGGAACTGCTGGAATACGCAAAGGCGCGCAGCGCCCAGTGTCCCTTTATGGAAAAGAAGACCTTCTGCAGCAATTGTAAGGTACATTGCTACAAGCCTGAAATGCGGGAAAACATCCGCAGAGTTATGCGGTATTCCGGGCCGAGGATGCTCCTGCACCGGCCGGGACTGGCGCTTTGGCATGTAATATGCAGCAAAAGAGAACAAAAGAAGAACGGAGATTGACATGATAAAGACAAGATTGATCAAACTGCTTTCTCATGCGGGAAAGTATATTGTGTACAATGTCCTGTGGCAGTGGTTCGCGCTGCTGTGTCAGATCGCAGTTGTGTTTTCCATCACGGCTCTGCTGGAAGGAGCGGTGACAGGGAACCTTCAGACACAGGATATGGTCCGGACAGCGGCTGTGTTTGCCGCTGCGGCACTGATCCGCTTTGGCTGTGACAAGGGGGCGGCACATGCGTCCTTTGCGGCCAGCGTAGATGTGAAGAGAATACTGAGAGAAAAGATTTATGACAAGCTGCTGCGCCTCGGGGCGTCCTACAGGGAACAGACAGCGACTTCTGAGGTGGTGCAGATGGCTGCCGAGGGAGTGGAACAGCTGGAAACGTATTTCGGGCGTTATCTGCCTCAGCTGTTTTACAGCCTGCTGGCTCCTGTGACACTGTTTGCGGTTCTGAGCTTTGTGAGCCTGAAGGCAAGCGTGGTACTGCTGATCTGTGTGCCGCTGATCCCGATTTCGATTGTTGCGGTGCAGAAGTTTGCAAAAAGATTGCTGAGCAGGTACTGGGGCGTTTATACAGGACTGGGTGACAGTTTTCTGGAAAATCTTCAGGGGCTGACTACCCTGAAAATTTATCAGGCGGATGGTCAGAAAGCTGAGGAGATGGACCAAGAGGCGGAACGGTTCCGAAATATCACGATGAAGGTGCTGACCATGCAGCTGAATTCCACCAGTGTCATGGACATTGTGGCGTATGGGGGAGCGGCGGTAGGAATGATCGTGGCGGTGAGTGAATATCTGTCCGGAACGCTGAGCTTTGCGGGAGCGCTGACGATCATCCTGCTGGCTTCGGAATTTTTCATCCCGCTGCGTCTGCTTGGCTCTTTCTTCCATATTGCCATGAACGGAATGGCGGCAAGCGACAAAATTTTCTGCCTTCTGGATTTGCCGGAACCGGAGAAAGGGACGAAGGAGCCGGGTGGAAGCAGTCTGGATGTAGATTTTGAGAATGTATCGTTCTCCTATGAGGAAGACCGGCAGATCCTGAAAGAGATCAGTTTCCGGATCCCGGCAGGGTCTATGGTTTCTCTGGTAGGAGAATCCGGATGCGGAAAAAGTACGGCTGCAGCGGTGCTGATGGGAAGAAACAGGGGCTATCAGGGGAGTGTGCGCCTGGGAGGTGTGGAGCTTTCTGAGGTGTCCGAGGAGAGCCTGATGAAATCAGTGACCCGTGTGGCTCATAACAGTTATCTGTTTAAAGGAACGGTGGAAGAAAATCTGCGGATGGGCAAGCCGGACGCAAACCGGCAGGAAATGATCGCAGTGCTGAGAAAAGTGAATCTCTGGGGATTCCTTGAGGCACAGGAGGGACTGGATACCAAGATCCAGGAAAAGGGAAGCAATTTCTCCGGCGGCCAGTGTCAGAGGCTCGCGCTTGCCAGAGCGCTCCTGCATGATACTCCGGTTTATATTTTTGACGAGGCAACCTCCAATATCGATGTGGAGAGTGAGGAGATGATCATGGAGGTGATCCGTGAGCTGGCGAAGACCCGCACGGTTCTGCTGATCTCCCACCGCCTTGCCAATGTGGTGACATCTGACTGCATCTATATGATGGTTCAGGGCGAAATCCGGGAAGCCGGCACACACCAGGAACTGATGCAGAAGGACGGAAGCTATCAGAAGCTGTTTGAGAGCCAGCAGAAGCTGGAAAATTACAGAAGGAGGGCGTCAAGATGAAGAAAAGAAGAAACGGAATCCAGATCATGGGAAGCCTGATTGGTCTTGTGAAACCGCTGATCCATATCATGCTGGCGGCGATCGTGCTGGGCGTGATCGGCTACCTTTGCGCCATTTTTCTGACGATCCTTGCCGGAAGCGCCATGGTGCGCGGCCTGGTGTCACAGATGCCTGTGCAGCTGCAGGGCGGTCTGTTTGACGGAATTTCTTTTACGGGAATCTTTGTCCTTCTGGTTGTCCTTGCGGTTCTTCGAGGTGTGTTTCATTATATGGAACAATACTGCAATCACTTTATCGCGTTTAAGCTGCTGGCAATCATCCGCCATAAGGTGTTTGCCGCTCTGCGTACCCTCTGTCCGGCGAAGCTGGAAGGAAGAGATAAGGGAAACCTGATCTCCATCATCACAACAGATATTGAGCTGCTGGAAGTCTTTTATGCCCATACGATCTCACCAATCGCCATCGCGATCCTCACCTCCCTGGTGATGACCTTGTTTATCGGAAGCTGGCATCCTCTGGCAGGCGTGCTGGCGCTGGCGGCTTATGGGGTTGTCGGAGCAGTCCTTCCTATTTGGAATGGAAAGCGTGGAGGAACGAAGGGAATGGAATTCCGGACAGAATTCGGAAATCTGAACAGCTTTGTGTTGGATTCCCTGCGCGGTCTGGATGAGACGATTCAGTATGGACAGGGAGAAACACGTAAGGAACAGATGAGCGAGCGCTCCCGGAAACTGGGGGAGATGCAGAGGGATCTGAGCAAAATGGAGGCGTCCCAGCGAGGGGTCACCAACCTGATGATCCTGGTCTTTTCCTTTGCGATGCTGTTTCTGACGATGTATCTGTATCAGAACGGTCAGGTGGGATTTGACGCGGTGGTGATCTGTACGATCGCGATGATGGGCTCTTTCGGTCCGGTGGTGGCGTTGTCCAGCCTTTCCAACAATCTGAATCAGACTCTCGCCAGCGGGGAGCGTGTCCTTTCCATTCTGGAAGAGGAATCGCAGGTGAAGGAGATCACGGACGGATGCCAGGTGGAATTTTCCGGCGCGTCCTGTGAACATTTGGATTTCTCCTATGAGGACGAGCAGATCCTGAAAGATTATTCCATCGATTTCCGGCCGGGCCAGATCGTGGGCATTCATGGAAGCAGCGGTTCCGGAAAATCTACACTTCTGAAACTTCTGATGCGGTTCTGGGATGTACAGAGCGGTACGGTGAAGATTTCCGATGAAAATATCCGGAAGATCAACACGGCAAATCTGAGGAATATGGAATCCTACGTGACACAGGAGACTTACCTGTTCCATGATTCGATTGCCAACAACATTGCGGTGGGAAAACCGGGTGCTTCCCGGGAGGAGATCATGGAGGCAGCGAAAAAGGCTTCGATCCATGAGTTTATCCTTTCTCTGCCGAACGGTTATGATACGGAGGTCGGAGAACTGGGAGATACGCTTTCCGGAGGCGAACGCCAGCGGATCGGGATTGCCCGCGCCTTTCTCCATGATGCGCCGTTCCTTCTGCTGGACGAGCCGACCAGTAATCTGGATTCTCTGAACGAAGGAATTATCCTGCACTCTCTGAATGAGACGTGCCGGAAAAAAACGGTTGTTCTGGTCTCTCACCGGAAATCCACGATGGGCATTGCCGATGTAGTCTATGAGATGGAAAACGGGAGAGTTTCCTGAAAAAATGTGGGAAACAATTTGACATGATAGCGAAAGGCGTATGCCTGCAGGAGAAACTTGCAGCATACGCCTTTTGTTATGAAAAGTTATTTTTTTCCTGAATGGGTTCCTGTTGCTCTTTCGGAGTGTCGGAATCGTTTCTGATCTGGGGTGCCCGAACCACTTTCTTTTTCCGTTCTGCCCGATGTACGTCATCGCGGATCAGTTGGTAAACAGACGCGGCAAGCGGAACGCCAAGGAGCATGCCCGGAATTCCGGCAAATCCTCCGCCGACAGTGACAGCGGCGATCACCCAGATGCCGGGGAGTCCGATGGAGGAACCGACGGTTCTTGGGTAGATCACATTGCCTTCTATCTGCTGAAGCACTACAATAAAAAAGATAAATCCAAGTGCCTGAAGCGGATTGACCGTAAAAATCATAAAAGCGCCGATGGCTGCGCCCAGATATGCACCCAGGATTGGAATCAGGGCGGTGGCCGCGATCGTTGCGCCGACCATCAGAGCGTACGGGAAACGGAAAAGTGTCATGCCAATCGTACAGAGCACGCCGAGAATGATCGCTTCAAGAAACTGACCGATAATGAAGTTCTGGAATTTCGTGTTTAAGATGTTGAGGACATATCCCAAACGGATGGTAAAAC
>PPYE01432583.1_pt1 | contig 46717 bp, 36 predicted proteins | sample 1559881 | NCBI WGS metagenome assembly PPYE01 (sample SAMN08240022, study PRJNA423297) | Human gut metagenome, whole genome shotgun sequencing project.
TTTTATTGTAGATTTCCCTTAAAATCAAGGTTTTTATTATATTTTGAAACAAAAAAACAGGTAGTATTTGACACTACCAGAACAAAAATGGAGGCAGTAAAATGGGAAAAAAGAAAATAGCAGCAGAGGCGGTCCTTTTTGCAGCTGTGCTGATCCTGGTGTTTCCTGTCCTGCTTCTGGCGGCAGGCTCTTTCCTTGGAAAAGAGGAGCTGATGGAGAGTTACGGAAGTGTGCTGTACAGCACGGACGGGACGCTTACATGGAAGCTGATTCCTATGTATCCTACCCTCAGCGCCTATGTAAGACTGCTGCTTGACAGTCCGGATTTTTTTGTGATGTTCTGGAATTCCTGCATCCAGGTGTTTTCCATCCTGGCAGGTCAGCTGCTGACAGGACTGCCGGCAGCATGGGCATTTGCCAGATTTTCTTTTCCTGGAAGGAAAATTTTATTTTCTCTTTATATGCTGCTGATGATCCTGCCTTTCCAGGTAACCATGGTCTCCAGCTATACGGTACTGTCGGCTTTCAGGCTGCTGGATACCCATTTGTCCATAATCCTCCCGGGAATTTTTGCGGCCTTTCCGGTGTTTCTTCTGACAAAATTTTTTGAGGGGATTCCGAATTCTCTTTTGGAGGCAGCAAAGGTAGACGGGGCGGGGGAGATGAAAGCATTCTTTTATATTGGACTGCCTGTGGGGATGCCGGGGATCTTTTCCTGTGTGATCCTGAATTTTCTGGAATACTGGAATGCCATAGAAGCCCCTATGACTTTTCTGAAAACCAGGAGCATGTTTCCGGTCTCTTTGTATCTGTCCAGCATCACAGCAGATAATGCCGGGATCTCTTTTGCCGCTTCCATGGTAATCATGGCACCCTCTGTCCTGCTGTTTGTCTGGGGGCAGAGCTACCTGGAAAAGGGAATCGCAGCATCGGGATTAAAGGAGTAGAGAACTATGAAAATGAAACAAAAAAAACAGATTGCGGCAGGTATTCTGGCAGGCTTCTTCCTGGTAATGGTACTGTGTACTGTTATTTCCAGAGCGGCAGCTTCTCTGACGGTACCTCTGGCGGATACGCAGAACTTAAAACAAGGAAAGCTGAGTATGGTCTTTTCAGGAAACGGGGTCGTGGAGGCGAAAGAAGAGAAGATTATTTCACCGGAAGCAGGCCTTCGGGTAGCAAAAGTGCTTCAAGAGGGCAGCCAGGTGAAAAAAGGAGCTACACTTCTGGAATACGATGCAGATTACCTTCAGGAAGAAATAGAAGAAAAAAATGCAGAAATCCGGAAACTGGAATTGTCTCTTTCCCAGGCCAGGATACAGGGAGAGGCAGAAATATCTGTGCCGGCAGCGGAAAGCGCAGGAAAAGATCTGGATCTGGCAGATGCGGAACTTTCCCAGGCCCAGGCAGAATATGACCAGGCATACAGTGAGGGAGAAGACCAGAAAAGCCAGGCCCAGGCAGATCTGGATGCTGCATATGCCCAGGCTCAGGAGGCGTTGGATACGGCATATGCCCAGGCAACGGCACTGGAGGCGGAAGAAAAATGGGAGGAGGCAGAAGCACTGTGGCAGAATGCCCAGGCAGAATATGACACTGCTATCCAGAATGCCCAGGCAGAATACGACGGTGTCGTAAGCCAGGCGGACGCTTCCATTTCCCAGGCCAGGGAAAATCTGTCCTCACGGGAATCGGCAAGAACTCAGGCCCAGAACGCATATGATACCGCTGCAGCTCAGGATGCCGCTGCGGCAGAGAATCAAAAGCGAGATCAGGAAGAAAACAGCTATCAGCAGCAATCTATACAGGTGGATATTGACCTGGCGAAAAAAGAACTGGAAAGACTGCAGCAGGTCAGCAAAGCAGGCGGAAAGATCCTGGCGGAAGAAGACGGGGTGGTAAAAAGCACTGTTGCGGCTGGAGGGATTACAGACGAATCCAGCAGTATTGTTCTTGGCACAGGCGGCTATCAGGTAAAAGGGATCCTCACAGCAGAGGATCTGTCCAGAGCAGAACAGGGAGATACGGTGAAGATTACCCTGCCGGGACAGGGAAGTGCTAAAGAGAAAACTGTGACCAGGATTCTGGCGGGACAGAGCGGATCCGGAGAGGAGAGCACTTCCCAGAGTCAGGAAACAAGTAATGCAGCAGGTGTCTTTTATGCGGATCTGGAAGAAAGCACGGCAGTTCCGGGAACCCAGGTTACTTATGAAATTGAAAAGCAGAGCGACGGATCCTATGAACAGATTCTGCCGTTAAGCGCAGTGAGAGAAGAAAATGGACAGACATTCTGCCTCATTGCGGAGCCGGTGGAAACTGTTCTGGGAACAGAATATGGGGCAAAGAAAGTATCTGTAACTGTGTTGGAGAAAGACAGCAGCAGCGCGGCGGTGAAATCTAATTTGTCAGAAGATGATCTGGTCATCACCGGAAGCAGCAAGGAAGTCAGTGAAGGAGATAAGGTGAGGCTGAGCCAATGAGGAAGGACATTTGGAGAGAAGCAGGGAGCAGGATAAAAAGAACAGGTTTTCTCTTTTTATGCTTTCTGACAGCAGCAGGATTTTTTGCAGCAGGTTTTTCTGCGTACAGGAAGACAGCAGCAGGAAGTTTTTATATAAGCGGTTATTATAAAGAAGCTCAGATAAGTGCAGGGGATATGAAAAAGTTTCTGGAAAACCAGAGCCATGAAAAAAGTAAAGGAAGAAATCTGGATATTCCCCAGACTGCGGGATGGGCGAGGACAGATGATATATCTTTTGAAAGAGCGGACGGCACAGAGGAAGAGGGAATACTGTTTCAGGTCTGCGGCAGTATGGAAGTACTTTTCTCAGATGGGCTCTGCGGGGGAAATCTGCCGTGGAGAGAAGATAAAAGCGGATGTGTGATCAGCACAGCTCTTGCCTGGGAACTATATGGCGGAAAAGAGGCGGTTGGAAATCAGATTTTCGTACAGGGCAGAGAATATTTTATACGGGGGATCCTGGAAGAAGATAAAAGTTTTCTTGCTGTGCCGGCACAGGAAAGTGACCAGATGGAGAACTTCCGCATGAAATATAAAAGTGCCAAAGAACCTGTTTCTGCGGCAGAATCCTTTCTTTACCAAATGACAGGAAAACAGCCCGATGCTGTATTTGAGGGAGTTTTTTTTGCCGGTCTATCACGGATAATTCTATTTGTAACGATTTTGATACTGGAGGTATTTTGCCTGGCAGTACTGTGGAGACGGATCAGAAAAATAGAAACAGGGAGGGTGCGGATCCCTCTGAAAATAATCCTGTCTCTTCTGTTTTTCATGCTTTTCTTTCTGGAAGGCTTCCGGGCGTTTTCTTTTTCCTGGGATTATCTGCCTTCTATGTGGTCTGATTTATCCTTTTATCCCCAGCTTTTTAAGGAAAAGGCGGAAATGGTAAAAAAACTGCTGGAAACACAGCTGTGTCCGGCAGATGAAATGACACTTGCCTGCCTGTGGAAAACAGGAGTATGCTCCGCGGCAGGAACAGCAGCAGGATGTCTGTTACACTTCCTGCGTAAATAATAAGGGGTGATGTATTTGTAATACTCTGTTTCAAGTGTCATTACCGGATTTGTTTATCTTGGCATGTCTTTGATTTGTGTAAAGGAAGTATTAAAGTAGAAAGTACGCCCGGCAGGTGGAGTGTATTTACTGTCTGTCTGCCGAAGGAATCGTAGAGGGGAAAGCGAAATTGGAACGATAGACGGTACAATTTGCGAACTGTCATTGTCATAAATAAAGTCCGGTATAAAACCTTTTCCGGATGAAAAAAGTGTAGTATAATATCCACAAACGACCATAATTTAGCAGGGAGGAGACAATATGGGATTTGTGAGAGAAAAAAACAGAATTTTGTATGTGGATGAGCAGGGAGAGAAGAAGGCGGAAGTGACTTTTCCAGAAGTGGATGAGAATACAGTGAATATTGACCATACCTTTGTAGATCCTTCCATGAGAGGCACCGGGCTTGCAGGAAGGCTGATGAAGGAAGCAGCAGAGCAGATTCAGGAAGAAGGGAAAAAAGCAGTGCTGACCTGTTCCTATGCAGTGCAGTGGTTTGAACGGCACACCGAGTACAGCAGCATTGTGAAAAAACTCGTATGAACACAAAATTTTTAGATCAGATTACAGAATTTATATTTCCGGAGCAGGAACCGGAGAAAGCAGATATCATTTTTATACCTGGAAGTGGTTTCCCTCAGCTTGCAGAGTACGGAGCAGAGCTTTATCATCATGGGTTTGCGCCTTGGATCCTGCCTTCGGGAAGATACAGCAAAGTACTGGGAAGATTCGGCGGCGTGCAGGAAAAACAGGAGATTTATGCCGGTGATTATGAAACAGAGTGGGAATTTTTAAAAGAAGTGCTGGTTCGTCATGAAGTTCCCGAATCTGTCATCTTAAAAGAAGACAGGGCAACTTATACCTATGAGAACGCAATTTTTTCCAGGCAGGTAACTGACCGACTGAATATGAAGATTCAGAAGGCAATCCTCTGCTGTAAGCCTTATCATGCCAGAAGAAGTTTGTTATATTACCAGCTTTTATATCCGGATACGGAATTTTGTGTGTGTCCTGTAAAAGACAGCGGGATTACGCGAGAAAACTGGTATCAGACAAAAAAGGGTACGGATATGGTGTTTGGAGAGGCAGAACGGATAGGGATACAGTTTCATGAGATCATGAGGCAGATGAGAGAAGAAGAAGGCTGGGAAACAGAAAAGCTGGGGCTGTAAAGCCACGGCTTTTTTCCTGTGCGGGGACGGATTATTAAAAACAGAGTCTTAATAGTTACCTTTTGGTAACTACGGCACAATAAAGTGCTTACTTTACGTTTCTTTCTGAAGATATATAATAATTTTATAACCTGCAGATATACGGGTTTATGTATGTATGCAGGCGACATGGAATTATATGCTTATGTCTGTCCTGGCAGACAGGAGAAAGGAGCAGCCTATGACATTGCAGACAGAACGCCGTATTTTTTTGATCCAGTATTTAAAAGAGGAGGATCGTGAATTAAAAAAATTAAAGATTCCTGCGCAGGAGGATGCACAGAAGAGCCTGCTGCGCTCTCTGATGAATATACGTCCTGCCCGGCCTGTATCAGAAGAATTTCTTGCTGTTCAGGACCAGTATTTACAGGAGGAGCGAGAGAGAAAAGGAATTGTAGAACCGGAAAAATTGTCCCCGGAACAGCCGGGAATCTATCTTTGGAAGGGGGACATTACCCGCCTGGCAGCAGACGCTGTAGTGAATGCTGCGAACAGTGGTATGCTTGGATGTTTTGTACCCTGCCACGGATGTATTGACAACGCTATTCATTCCGCTGCCGGGGTGCAGCTTCGGCTGGAATGTGCCCGTATCATGGAACAGCAGAAAAGGGAAGAACCTGCAGGCAGCGCAAAGATTACAAAAGCCTATAATCTTCCCAGCAGGTATGTGCTTCACACAGTGGGTCCCATTATCTGTGGGACGGTAACGAAAAAAGACTGCAGTCTGCTGGAAGACTGTTATCGTTCCTGCCTGGAACTTGCAGCGCAGTATCATTTGAAAAATATTGCTTTCTGCTGTATTTCCACAGGAGAATTTCATTTTCCAAATGAGCTGGCGGCAGAAATCGCAGTCAAGACAGTGAAAAATTATCAGCAGGAAAATTCTAAGAGTCCGGAGGTGATTTTTAATGTTTTTAAGGACAAAGACTATAGAATCTACCAGCGATTATTACAGTAAAACAGAATTGCTGAAGCAGAAACTGGCTGAGGCGGACGCAATTCTTATAGGAGCGGGAGCGGGACTTTCAGCCTCCGCCGGATTCAGTTATACAGGCAGACGCTTTCAGCAGTATTTTCAGGATTTTATAGAAAAATATGGTTTTCAGGATATGTATTCAGCCGGATTTTATTCCTATGATTCGTTGGAAGAACATTGGGCGTATTGGAGCAGATATATTTATATCAACCGGTATATGGACGCACCAGAGCCGGTTTATGATAAATTATATGAGCTGGTCAGGGAAAAGGACTATTTTGTTTTGACCACCAACGTGGATCATTGTTTCCAGAAAGCTGGTTTTGAGAAGAACAGGCTGTTTTATACTCAGGGGGATTATGGTCTGTGGCAGTGTTCCAGACCCTGCCATTACAAGACTTATGAGAATGAGGACAGTATCCGCAGGATGATGGAGAGTCAGGGATACAGGATCAGTGAGGATGGTGTGCCTTTTCTGCAGGATGATGCAGTGCTGAAAATGAAAGTGACGGCAGAATTGGTGCCCCGCTGTCCAGTCTGCGGAGCCCCGATGTCTATGAATCTGCGTGCGGACCAGACCTTTGTGGAGGATGAAGGATGGCATAGGGCAGCAGAAAGATATCAGCAGTTTATACAGCAGCACGAAGGAAAACAGGTGTTATATCTGGAGCTTGGAGTAGGGGGCAACACCCCGGTGATCATCAAATATCCTTTCTGGCAGATGACCATGAAGAATCCTGAAGCGGTTTACGCCTGTATCAACTATGGAGAGGCGTTTTGTCCAAAGGAAATTATAGGACAGTCTATTTGTGTGGACGGTGATATCGGAGAAGTATTGGAGAAATTATAATCATTTCAGGAAAGACTCATATAAAGCACACAGGCGTCTGCGGGCAGTAAGAAGGGTTCAGAGCAAAAACCAGAAGGTTTCCCCGTTTTTCTATGACAGAAAAGCAGGGAAACCTTCTGGCTTTCTATAATATACATGTTTACCCGCAGTGAATCACATCTTACTGTGATGCCGGTATTTTTTTACACTCTGCAGAATAATTTTTCTTGCTTGCGCAGCTTTTTCTTTTGGAAGATCGTGCATGCCTTTTAGGGGATAGTCTATCCCAAGCTCTTCATACTTTTTCTCCCCCATCCCATGGTAGGGAAGTACCTCCAGTCCCCGGATATTAGGATGGGCGGCAATGATCTTTCCGATGCCCTCCAGCTCCTGGGAGCTGTCAGTATACCCTTCTGTAATTACATGGCGGATGATTACAGGAATGCTGCATTTTTCAGCAAAATCCAGAAAATCCAGCACATGGTCCTGACTCTGTCCGGTAAGGATTTTGTGTCCGTCAGGACTGCTGTGTTTCAGATCCAGAAGAATCAGAGAGGTAGATGCGAAAAGACTCTTATACATCTCTTCCTGCTCCCTGCGAAACGCGATCCCGGAAGTGTCCAGGCAAGTATGGATGCCCTTTCCATGTGCTTTTTCAAACAGCTCTGTGAGAAAAGAAAGCTGCATCAGAGGTTCTCCCCCTGTGGCAGTAATGCCGCCGTTTTTATAGAAATTTCTATTTTTTTCGTAGACAGAAAGAATCTCATCCACTGTCATAAGAGTTCCCTTTTTAAATTCCCAGGTATCAGGATTATGGCAATACAGGCACCGCATGGGACAGCCCTGGAAAAACACTACCAGACGTATTCCGGGACCGTCCACAGTGCCGAAACTCTCTATAGAGTGGATATAGCCGGACCGATTACATTCCGTCATGGAAGGTTCTGGAGATGACTTCATCCTGCTGTTCCTTTGTCAGTTTATGGAAATTTACGGCATATCCTGATACACGTACGGTCAGCTGGGGATATTTTTCAGGGTGTTTCTGAGCGTCTAAAAGAGTTTCTTTTGTAAAAACATTGACATTTAAGTGATGACCGCCTTTTTCAGCGTATCCGTCTAATAAACCTACCAGGTTGTCGATCTGTGCGTCACTGATTTTCATGATAAATTACCTCCTGTTATTTGGGCGCATCCTGATTCGGTGCGCCGTGTGTATTTTATTATGTTTCCTGCAAGCCTCCGCTGTCTTCTTTACTGCGTCGGATTCCCTGCTGTGTTACTCATTTCCCAGTTCTGCGTTTGGCTCGCAGCAGGCACAGTCGGGATCCAGTTCAAAACTGATGTCGTCAAAGAATACTGCGTCGTCTTTTCCAAGAGCTCCCGGAATGATGGAAAAAGTATTGGAGATACCGTCCTGTGCATCCTTAAAGGGCAGCTTGGAGACAGAAGCCAGGGAAGCTACAGCCCCGTGGCTGTCTCTGTGGTGCATGGGGTTGGCACCGGGAGCAAATGCCTGTCCTGCCTTTCTTCCGTCCGGTGTGGAACCGGTTGCTTTTCCATACACCACGTTGGAGGTGATGGTGAGGATGGAAGTGGTGGGGATTCCGCCGCGGTAGGTGTGGTTTCCCTTTACATACTGCATAAACTCGTGGACAATGTCATAGGCAATGTCATCCACACGGTCATCATCGTTTCCATATTTGGGGAACTCACCCTCTACTTCATAGTCTACAGCGATACCGTTTTCATCCCGGACAGCTTTTACTTTTGCGTATTTGATCGCTGACAGAGAGTCTGCCACAACAGAAAGTCCGGCGATGCCTGTGGCAAACCACCTGGTCACTTTTTTATCATGGAGTGCCATCTGAAGTCTTTCATAGCAGTATTTGTCATGCATATAGTGGATGATGTTCAAAGTATTTACATACACCTGAGCCAGCCATTTCATCATATCACGGAACCGTTCCATAACCTCATCATAATCCAGATATTCGGAAGTGACAGGGCGGAATTTTGGTCCTACCTGTTTTTTGGAGATTTCGTCTACACCGCCGTTGATGGCATAGAGCAGACATTTTGCCAGGTTTGCCCTTGCTCCGAAAAACTGCATCTCTTTTCCGATACGCATAGAAGATACGCAGCATGCAATGGCGTAATCATCTCCATGTGTCACTCTCATCAGGTCATCATTCTCATACTGGATAGAAGAAGACGCGATAGAAGTTTTTGCGCAGAAACGTTTAAAGTTTCCGGGCAGTCTTGTGGACCACAGGACTGTCAGGTTGGGCTCCGGTGCGGTTCCCAGATTTTCCAGAGTGTGCAGGTAACGGTAGGACATCTTGGTCACCATGTGCCGTCCGTCGATTCCCATGCCGCCGATGGATTCTGTTACCCAGGTAGGATCTCCGGAGAACAGGGCGTTGTATTCCGGCGTTCTTGCGAATTTTACCAGGCGCAGCTTCATGATAAAGTGGTCGATAAATTCCTGAATCTGCTCCTCTGTGAAGGTGCCATTGCGTAAATCTCTTTCTGCGTAGATGTCAAGGAAAGTGGAAGTACGTCCGAGGGACATTGCAGCGCCGTTCTGTTCTTTGATAGCTGCAAGGTATCCGAAGTACAGCCACTGAATGGCCTCCTGAACATTAGCGGCCGGGCGTGAGATGTCAAAACCGTAAATGTTTCCAAGTTCTTTTAATTCTTTTAAGGCCTTGATCTGTTCGGAAAGCTCTTCTCTTTCGCGTGTAACATCAGAATACATGATAGTTCTTGTGGAATCCTTCTGATTCTGTTTGTCCGCAATCAGCCTGTCTACGCCGTAGAGTGCGACGCGGCGGTAGTCGCCGATGATCCGTCCTCTGCCGTATGCATCAGGAAGTCCTGTGATAATGTGGCTGGAGCGGCAGGCGCGCATTTCCGGAGTGTATGCGTCAAAAACACCATCATTGTGTGTTTTGCGGTGTTTGGTAAAAAATTCAACCACCTGGGGGTCAACCTTGTAGCCATTGTCTTCACACGCCTTCATTGCCATGCGGATACCGCCGTAGGGCTGAAGAGAACGTTTGAAAGGCTTGTCTGTCTGGAAGCCTACGATGGTTTCCTTCTCTTTGTCCAGATAACCCGGACCGTGAGAGGTAATCGTGGATATGATCTTTGTATCCATATCCAGAACACCGCCTTTTTCTCTTTCCTGCTGGGATAAATCCATTACCTGTGCCCATAAGTCTTTGGTTGCCTGAGTAGGTCCCTGAAGAAAAGATTCATCGCCGTCATAAGGAGTATAGTTTTTCTGAATAAAGTCTCTGACATTGATCTCTTTTTCCCAGATTCCTTCCCGGAAAGATTCCCATTCTTTGAAATTCATAATTGACCTCCTATATTTTGTAGTTAGTTACAAATAACATTCTCTGTATGTGGAGATTCTATAATATTGGACTGGAAAAGTCAAGGATCTGCCGTGTTTATATTTCAGTACAAAAAAAGAATGCCGGGAAATGGCTGGTTCCGGGCTTTTTGTGTGGAAAAAAATACAGAAAATTCGTGGAGGAAGCCAGGACCGGGAAAGCTTAGTCTTGAAATTCCGGGGATTTGATATTATAATCAATTTAGTAAAATAAGAGTCTGAAATATATATAAAATATATAAGTACAGATTCAAATGAAGGAGGAATCTAATCATGATCACCTGGAACAATTTAGACACCCTTGCTTCCTATCAGGAACTTTTCAAAACAGAAAAAGTAAACCTTGCAGAAGTTATGAGCGGAGAGAATGGAGCGGAACGCGTAAAGAATTACAGTGTTCCTATGGCACAAGGGCTTTCCTACAATTTTGCCGCAAAGCAGGTGGATGACAATATATTGGAAGTTCTGAAGAAGCTGGCAGAAGAAGCGCAGCTGGCAGAAAAATTTGAGGCACTTTATAACGGCGAAGTGATCAATACGGGAGAGAAGCGTCTGGTTCTTCATCATCTGACCAGAGGACAGCTTGGAAATGCTGTTGAGGCTGACGGTGTGGACAAACGTACTTTCTATACAGAGCAGCAGAGCAAAATTGCTGCATTCGCGGAAAAAGTACATAGCGGAGAGATCACCAATGCAGCAGGTGAGAAATTCACCACTGTGGTTCAGATCGGCATCGGCGGCAGTGACCTTGGTCCCCGCGCTATGTACCTGGCACTGGAGAACTGGGCAAAGAAGCATGACGCATTTAAGATGGAAGCGAAATTCATCAGCAATGTAGACCCGGATGACGCTGCCGGTGTTCTCAATACTATTGATGTTGCCCATTCCATTTTTATCCTGGTCTCCAAATCAGGCACAACACTTGAAACACTGACAAATGAGTCTTTTGTAAAGGATGCTCTGACAAATGCCGGGCTGGATCCTTCCAAACATATGATTGCAGTTACAAGCGAGACTTCTCCGCTGGCTAAGAGCGATGATTATCTTGCGGCATTCTTTATGGATGATTATATCGGAGGGCGTTATTCTTCCACGTCTGCGGTAGGCGGTGCAGTGCTGTCTCTGGCATTCGGACCTGAAGTGTTCGCCCAGTTCCTGGAAGGAGCAGCAGCAGAAGACAAGCTTTCCGCAGAAAAAGAGGTGTTAAAAAATGCAGCTATGCTGGATGCGCTGATCGGGGTTTACGAACGCAACGTATTGGGATATCCAAGCACAGCAGTTCTTCCATATTCCCAGGCGCTCAGCCGTTTTCCGGCGCATCTGCAGCAGCTGGATATGGAATCCAACGGTAAATCTGTGAATCGTTTCGGCGAGCCGGTGGACTATGTGACCGGACCGCTGATCTTCGGCGAACCGGGAACCAATGGACAGCACTCCTTCTATCAGCTGCTCCATCAGGGAACCGATATCGTGCCATTACAGTTTGTAGGATTTAAAAACAACCAGATGGACACTGACGTAGTGATCCAGGGCAGCACAAGCCAGCAGAAACTCTGCGCCAACGTGGCGGCTCAGATCATGGCGTTTGCCTGCGGCAAGGCGGATGAGAACCGTAATAAAAACTTTGAAGGCGGACGTCCTTCCAGCATCATAATCGGTGATCAGGTAAATCCAAAGACTTTAGGAGCACTTCTTGCACACTTTGAGAATAAGGTTATGTTCCAGGGATTCCTGTGGAATGTAAACAGTTTTGACCAGGAAGGCGTTCAGCTTGGAAAAGTTCTGGCAAAACGTGTGCTTGCCCATGAGACAGACGGCGCACTGAAAGTATTCAGTGATCTGCTGAACATCTGATAAAAGAAAGAGATTCAAGAGAGGAAAGAATCAGATAGAAAATCCCCCTTCCTGTAAGGAATGAAAGTTCCGGTGCAGGAAGGGGGATTGAGTTTTTTGTTGTATGCGGAGATAAAAATTTCCGTGATTCCTAATTTTTCTTTTCCTCTGTTTCAGGAAGTTCTTCCGGTACAACGTAGGCATCCGGATTTTCGGGAGTTTCTGCGGAAGGTTCATATTTTGCAAAAACTTTGCGGAACATCATAGACTGGACATATGCCACACAGGAAAAGCCCAGCAGGATCCACAGCATGCTTCCGTATACCAGAGTGGTGGCTGTCAGTAAAGTAATGATCACCAGTGCAACAGGAAGCAGGATGATAAGGAGAGTGTAGGGCAGATTTAAAATACTGATAAGCATGGCATTCTTAAAAGTATTTTTTAAATTGTTCTCGAATCTTGCGATATAAGCAAAGATGTAGCTGAGAATCATGACATAAAATACTGACACTGCTCCGATGAGTACTTTAAAAATATTCGACATATTTCCAGGAAGAATCTTTGCGGCCTGGAAATCAATATAAAAGAAGATTCCGACCACCAGCATGATCAGCCATACAATGGTGGAAATCTTAAAATTCTCTTTAAATGCTTTCAGGAAACCCTTAAAAATATAGGCTTCCTCTCCTCTTACCATTTTCAGAGTGATGGTGTAAAGTGCTGTCAGTGAAGCTCCTGCCGTTACAATGGGGATACAACAGACAATGGTCATCAGGTTTAAGATCATCAGGTCACATACACGGGAAAGAAACCGCATAATGGGACTGTCCAAACTAAAAAAACTGCTCATAAAATCAAGTCCTTTCCATAATCGTTAGTCAGTTTCCTTTTCCATATTGGTAAAGGATTCAGGCAGATAGATGTGAACCGTTTCGATTCGGTTCCTGTCTGTCTTGTCTACCACAAGGCGGACTCCGGAATCTGTGGTGACAGATTCGCCTGCCTGTGGGAAGCGGTCAAGCTGTTCGATAATATATCCTCCGATGGAGTCATAGTCATCAGACTCAATATTCAGATGGATCTGGTCGTCCAGATCATCAAGTCTTGCGGAACCAAGAGCCAGATATTCTTTGCCGGGAATAATTTCTGTCAGATCTTCTTCTTCGCTGTCATCATATTCATCATGGATATCTCCAACGATTTCTTCCACTAAATCTTCCAGTGTGATGATGCCGGATGTAGCACCGTATTCATCTAAAACAACTGCAAAGTTCACAGAATTTTTCTTCATTTCCATGAGGAGTTCAGAAGTCTTTTTGTATTCATAAGTAAAGTATGCTTCCCGGAGGAGCTTTTTCATGGAGAAGTCCTCTCTGTCGGTAAGAAGCAGGTCTTTTACATTTACAATTCCAATAATATTGTCTGTGGTCTCTTCATATACTGGGAAGCGGGTATGCTTTTCTTCCCGGAACATGGCGATCAGATCATCGTAGCTGCTGTTTACATCTACAAAAGAAACATCAATACGGGGTACCATAATATCTTGTGCCTGAGAATCACTGAAATCGAATACGTTATAGATCATTTCCCGTTCTCCGGTCTCAATCACACCTTCCTCATGTCCCACATTGACAAGCGTGCGAAGCTCATGCTCTGTAATGGTCTGGGTTTTGACGCTGGAATCTACCCGGAGCAGTGTGACCACGCCCTGTGCCAGCTTGTTTACCACGAAGATTACTGGAGTAAGGATGATCATGAGCAGACGAATCGTCTTTGCATAACTGAGTGCCAGCTTTTCCGCATGGGCAGCGGCAAGGGTTTTTGGGGTGATTTCTCCGAAAAGAAGTACCAGAAGAGTAATGATACCAGTACTGATACCTACCGCCGCGCTTCCGAAGAGCCGCATGGTAATGGTGGTCGCAAGAGAGGATGCGCTGATATTGACGATGTTGTTTCCAATCAAAATTGTACTGAGAAGCTTGCCTGGGTTTTCTATTACTTTTAAAAGTGTTTTGGCTTTTGAATCACCCTGATCGGCAAGTGTCTGGATACGAATTTTGTTTGCTGTTGTCATAGAAGTTTCTGCCGAAGAAAAAAATGCAGAAAGGCAAATGAGAATTATCAGGGCAAGAAACTGTATGGCGTCACCTGAATCCAAGTTTTTCAACTCCTTTGTATGTAAGATATTTATCTGGCATGACTGTACACTATACATCAATGCCGCTGTTAGGAAATAATATACATGATTTTAGTAAGGAATGCAAGTAAAATCCGGGGAAAGAAGGTTGTCACGAAAGGAAAAAATTGAACGGAAAAAGTCATTTTTGGGGTGTCGAAAAACGCAAAAGTGTGTTATACTTACCCCGAATGGGTAACCATATCCATGACGAAGACTGTAAAGCATGTTTGTTTAGAAGGGAATGTCTTAATAGAAATGAATAGAAATAAAAAATTATTACATAAAGTAACTGCAAATGTTCTGGGAATCACTCTGGCTTCGGCTATGGCGGCAGGAGGTGTTCAAATAGCGGCTCCTGTCTCTGTGTATGCGGCGCAGGAGACAGTTTCTCTGACCAATATATATCTGGACGGCACAGCTGCAAAAGGAGACGGAAGCAGTAAGGAGAGTCCGGTAAACTCCTTTGGAAGTGCGGTAAGTCTTGCAGGTCAGAACAGTATCATTTATGTATGCGGTACTGTGACTATTAGTTCTGAACAGACTCTGAGCCTGCCTTCCGGAGTTCAGCTGAAGAGGGCGGATGGATTTCAGGGCGCTATTTTTAAAGTAACAGGTGACGGAAAACTGACAGTCAGCGGAAACTGGATCAGCGCTTCGGATATAGATACTTCTTCAGCAAAGCTTGGCAGCGGCGCCTTTGTCTCAGGCACCCAGGAAAAGACAGACGAGGACAAGGAAACAGAAGATAAGAAAGACCAGCCAGGCAGCTCGCAGGAAGAAAGCAAATCAGAAGAGACACAGACAGCAGGTACGGAGGAGAAGACAGAAGAACAGACGGAACAGCAGCCGGAAAAAACAGAGGAACCTGCACCGTCTGAGGGTGAAAAGCCTGCAGATGAGGATGACATCCAGGAGACAGAGAAAGATTCTGAGGGTCAGGAAGAAACCGTACCGGCAGAAGGCACGGGACAGGCAGAATCTGAAGGGGAGTCCGGGACAGAAAATGGAGAGCAAAATACCGGGGAGCAGACAGATTCCGGCAATGATGGGAACAAGCAGGAAAATACAGATACGAAAACGGATACCGAAGAGGAGAATCCGGATAATACAGAAACAGATACGAAATCTGAAGAAGAAGCAGGAGATGCCGCAGGAGAAGAGGATACAATAACATCTGGGGAAGATCAGAAGAAAGAGGATCCAACAGGTTCCTCCGATGAGAAGGAAGAAAGTACAGAAGACAAAGCATCTCAGGAGACCGGAGACAAGGAAGTAACGAAGCCGGAAGGAGGCAGCAAGGAGGATACCGAGGCAGAGAACGGATCAGAAACAGAGAAGGATAATGCACAGACAGATAAAGAGGATACAGAATCCGTCAAAGATGACAGTGAAGCAGATAAGGAAACCGACGGCACAGAGAATGAAGAAAACAAAGAAACAGCAGAGGATGCCGAAAATACAGCGGGCGCTGAAGATACAGAAAAATCTGATGAGCAAGGAGCGGAAACGGAGGAAAGCAGCAATGCGGATTCTGATGGCGCAGCAGATGAAGATAAGGACAGCGTAGCAGAAGAGAAAGACCAGGAAAAAGAGAACAGTGCTGCTTCTGCAGAGACTGAAAAGGAAGCAAGCTCAGAAGAGAAGCCTTCTCAGGAAACCGGCAGCCAGGAAGAGGCAGAATCCAAAGAGGAACAGGAGGAAGATGCCGAAGCGGAAACTGGTACCAAAACAGATCAAGAGAATGAAGAAGCCGGAAAAGAAGACACAAAGACAGACGCAGAAGAAGATCAGACTTCAGAAGGTGATGATGCGGCCGATCAGGAGAAAACCAGTGAAAATGCAGAGGAGGAGCTTCCGGAAGCAACTCCGGGCAAGACAGGTGATGTGGCAGAGGAAGTACCGGAAGCTATTCCTGTGGGAAGCCTGTTCGATGAGGCAAGTCAGGTGCAGGTTTACGGGGATTTCCTTCCGTTCTATGTTGATTTGCAGGTGACATGGAATGAAGCGGTGAATGAGCTTCCCGATGCAGGAATCGGCGAGATTCTTTCTGCGTATGAGTTAAAACTGTGGGATTTAAAGGAGGATAAAGAATACCAGATTCCAGAGGGAAAGAAAGTAACTGTAATGATTCCTCTGCCGGAAAATGCAGGAGAATTTTCCGATCTGGCAGTTGCCCACTATCTCGGGAATAACAGCTATGAATATTTTTCCTTTTCCCATGATGGCAAAACAGGGAACATGACTGTGGAGGAAAGGAACGGAAGAGAATATCTGGTATTTGAAACAGCTTCTTTCAGTCCTTTTAATGTAGGAGGTCTTCAGCTTGTCGGACCGGGAGCTTCACTGACGGACAATACACAGACAGATAATGCCCAGCAGGGCACAGCGCCTCAGCAGAGCGAAACATCAGGAACGAATTCCAACAGCACAGCAGGAACCGTCAATTCTGCTGTTCCTCCGAAGAATACCGGAACTACAGGAGCCGGCAGTACAAGTAACACAACTGCAGGAAGTACCAGCGTCAGTTCAGCTGTATCCGCCAAAGGAGGAACTTCCGCCCAAAGGAATGTGACAGTAACCCGTGCTGTAAAGACAGGAGATGAGATGCATGTTCTTCCTTATCTTGCAGCTGCCGCAGCCGCAGCTGCGGTCGGAGCCGGTGCGGTTTTGACGAGAAAGAAAAGAAGGCAGACAGCAGACAATCCAGAGCAGGAATAATGAGAGAGACTCTTTCATATGATACATATGGGAGGGTCTTTTTTATGGAACAGACAATATCCAGAGGAACAAAACCTTTACAGATGATAAAAGCTCTTTTTCTTGCTTATGCAGTGACGGCAGTACTGCTTCTGATGCTTGCTTTTCTTCTCTATAAAATGGAACTGGGAGAGAGCCAGGTGAACCTGGGAATTATGGTGATCTACATAGTATCCTGCCTTGCAGGGGGGTTTTACATGGGAAGGAAAGGAAAAATGCGCCGTTTTCTCTGGGGCATGGGAATTGGCGCAGGATATGCTGTTTTTCTGCAGGCGGTTACAATGCTGACGGAGAGACAGGGGACAATGGATATAAAAGAAGCGGCAATGACCTTCTTTCTCTGTATTCTTGGCGGTGCTCTTGGCGGAATGCTTTCCTGAAGGAAAACAAAAGAAATGCTTGCCTGGCGGTTGCACCTATGCTATAATACCGCTAGATGTCAAAGAATTATATACAGGAGGATTATGTGATGGAACATATCAAAACATTAAATACAAAAAGCTTACAGAACACAGTGAAAAAAGGCGGCTGCGGCGAATGTCAGACATCCTGCCAGTCCGCATGCAAGACTTCCTGCACAGTAGGAAATCAGAGCTGTGAACACAAATAATCATAAGTTTTATAAGGAAACGTTTTGAATCATGACAGGGGGAGTCAGATGCATCTGCTTTTCCCGAGATTAAGGTGAAACGTTGGTGAAAGCAGCGGTATCAAAGCCGCTGCTTCTTTTCGCGAGAGCACAGGACAAAGGATAATTTGAGAAAGGGGAAATACGGTGATTCATCGTTATAAAAATAATGGATACAACATCGTACTGGACGTGAACAGCGGTTCCGTACATGTTGTGGATGAGCTGGTATATGATGCCATCGGACTTCTGGACGAGGGCAAGGATAATACCCAGATCGCAGAAGAACTGAAAGGTACCTATAAAGAAGAAGATATCCAGACAGCGCTTCAGGAGATCCAGGAATTAAAGGACCAGGATATGCTTTTTACAGAGGATATCTACCGCAATGCCATAGAACACTTTAAGGAAAGGCAGACTGTAGTGAAAGCACTTTGCCTGCATATTGCCCATGACTGTAACCTTGCCTGCCGTTACTGCTTTGCAGAAGAGGGAGAGTATCACGGCCGCAGGGCACTGATGACCTATGAAGTAGGGAAACAGGCACTGGATTTTCTGATCGCCAATTCCGGGAACAGAAAAAATCTGGAAGTGGACTTTTTCGGAGGGGAACCTCTGATGAATTGGAAGGTAATAAAAGATCTGGTGGCTTACGGAAGGGAACAGGAAAAACTTCATCAGAAGAAGTTCCGGTTTACTCTGACTACCAATGGTGTTCTCCTGGATGATGAGGTGATGGAGTTTGCCAACAGAGAAATGGATAATGTGGTTTTGAGTATTGACGGAAGAAAAGAAGTTCATGATTTTATGCGTCCTTTCAGAAAAGGTGCGGGAAGTTATGATCTGGTGGTTCCGAAATTCCTGAAATTTGCTGAGAGCAGGGGAGAAAAGAGTTACTATGCAAGAGGAACATTTACCCGCCATAATCTTGATTTCTCCAAAGACGTACTTCACCTTGCAGATTTGGGATTTGACCAGATTTCCGTGGAACCTGTAGTGGCGGACGAAAAAGAAGAGTACGCACTGCGCTGGGAAGATGTGCCCAAGATCTGTGAAGAATATGATACACTGGCAAAAGAAATGATCAAAAGGAGAAAAGAAGGAAAAGGCTTTAATTTCTTCCATTTCATGATCGATCTCACAGGCGGTCCCTGTGTATATAAGAGGCTTTCCGGCTGCGGTTCCGGAACTGAGTATCTTGCAGTGACGCCCTGGGGAGACCTGTATCCCTGCCATCAGTTTGTAGGAGAAGAAAAATTCCTCATGGGAAATGTATGGGACGGGGTGAAACGCACAGATATCTGCGAAAATTTCAAGGAATGCAATGTCTACGCAAAAGAAAAATGCCAGAATTGCTTTGCTAAATTTTACTGCAGCGGCGGATGCGCGGCTAACTCTTACAATTTCCACGGCTCTATCAATGATGTTTATGATCTGGGCTGTGAACTTCAGAGAAAGCGGGTAGAATGTGCGATCATGCTGAAAGCGGCGGAAGCAGCAGAAGCATAAGAAACAAAAAAGTAAAGAAGGGAAAAACAATGAAGAAAAACAGAGGTATTCTTGTTTTAGTACTGACCGTACTGATTACAGGATTTCTGATTTTCACTTCAGCGGTGGGAATCGGACCTACAGGCACAGGCGCTGCAAAACATATTCACACGGGGCTTGACCTGTCAGGCGGTGTCAGCATTACTTTTGAGGCTTCAAAAGAGTCTCCTACTGCTGATGAGATGTCAGATACTATTTATAAACTGCAGAGACGTGTGGAACAGTACAGTACAGAAGCACAGGTTTATCAGGAAGGTGAAAACAGGATCAACGTGGAAATACCAGGTGTGACAGATGCAAATGCGATTCTGGAAGAGCTTGGAAAACCGGGTTCTCTGTACTTTATTGCACATAAGGATGCAGACGGAAATGAAAACTATTCTCTGAATACGCAGACAGGGGAATACGAACTGACAAAGAGTATTGAAGAGATAGAAGAAAGCGGCGGAATTGTCCTCACCGGAACAGAGGTGAAAGATGCTCAGGCTGCTGTGGGACAGGACAGTCTCGGCAATAATCAGAACGTAGTCAGTCTGACACTTACCGATGAGGGAAAAGAAAAGTTTGCAGAAGCCACGAAAGCGGCTGTGGAAGCCGGCAACGACAGCATTGGTATTTACTACGACGATGGGTTTGTCAGCGTTCCTGAGGTACAGAATGAGATTACAGACGGAAATGCTCAGATTACTGGTATGTCAGATGCTCAGGAAGCAGAAAATCTGGCATCCACTATTCGTATCGGCGGGCTTAAGCTGGAACTTAATGAGATCCGGTCCAATGTGGTTGCGGCACAGCTGGGAGAAGAAGCCATTTCCACCAGTTTGTATGCAGCTGCAGTAGGTCTGGTTCTGATTATTCTGTTTATGATTTTTGTGTACAGAATTCCGGGACTGGTGTCGGGTGTTGCCCTGATTATTTATGTATGTCTGGATCTGATCGCATTAAATGCATTTGATCTGACACTGACACTGCCGGGTATTGCTGGTATTATCCTTTCTATCGGTATGGCGGTGGATGCGAATGTTATCATCTATGCCCGCATTCAGGAGGAAATTGCGGCAGGGAAAACCGTAAGAACTGCTTTTCAGAATGGATTTAAGAAAGCATTTTCTGCTATTTTCGACGGAAATATAACTACATTGATTGCCGCTTTTGTGCTGAACTGGATGGGTTCCGGTACAGTTAAGGGATTTGCCCAGACTTTGGCTCTTGGTATTGTACTGTCTATGTTCACAGCTCTGGTGATCTCCAGGTTCCTGATCCAGGCGATCTATGCTGTAGGTGTGAGGGACGAAAAGTTCTATGGGAAGAGAAAGGAAAGAGAACCTATTAAATTCCTGCAGAAGAGGAAAATCTTCTTTGCACTGTCCATTATCCTGGTTCTCACCGGCCCGGTAGTTATGGCTGTTTACAGCAAAACAACAGGACAGGCTCTTTCCTACAGCCTTGAGTTTATGGGCGGTACTTCCACCAGTGTTGCATTCAAGGAAGATCTCTCCATTGACGAGATTGATTCTCAGGTGACACCTCTGGTAGAAGAAGTGACAGGAGACAAAAATGTACAGGCCACAAAAGTGGTAGGAAGCAATCAGGTCATTATCAAGACAGTTACTTTGGATTCAGATACCAGAGAAAAATTAGATCAGGCACTGATGGATGAGTTCGGACTGGAACAGACAGATATTACCGCGGAAAGTATTTCATCCACTGTCAGCAGCGAGATGCGCATGGATGCAGTGAAGGCAGTTCTGCTCTCTACAGTTCTGATGCTGCTGTATATCTGGTTCCGGTTTAAAGATCTGCGGTTTGCAAGCAGCGCGGTTATTGCACTGCTCCATGACGTACTGGTGGTGCTGGCGTTCTATGCTGTTTCAAGAATTTCCGTGGGCAGCAATTTTATTGCATGTATGCTGACGATTGTAGGTTATTCTATTAATGCTACCATTGTCATTTTCGACCGTATCCGCGAAAATATGGCCATGAAGACAAAGGATGACCTGGAGACATTGGTGAACCGAAGCATTACACAGACGCTGACAAGAAGTATTTATACATCCCTGACGACATTTATTATGGTATTCCTGCTGTTTGTCATGGGAGTATCTTCCATACGTGAATTTGCCATGCCTCTGATGGTAGGTATTGTATGCGGCGCATATTCATCTGTATGTATTACGGGAGCGCTGTGGCATGTAATGAAGACAAAAATCAAAAAAGCAAAATAGGAACAGGGGGCTGCTGCTGTGTGCGGCAGCCCTTTTTCCAGTTACATAGAAAGCGGAGGATGAGATGGAAAAATGGGTAGTAGCTGCCAAGAGTGCAGATTTTCAGGGAATCGGGAAAAAATTCGGTATCGATCCGGTGATCGCCAGACTGATACGAAACCGTGATTTGATCACAGAGGAGGAGATCGACAGGTATCTTCACGGCAAACTTTCTTCCCTGCACCACTGGAGCCTTTTAAAAGGCATGGACAGACTTTTGGAGATTTTAGAAGATAAGATTCTTAATAAGAAAAAAATCAGGATCATCGGGGATTATGATATTGATGGAATATGCTCTACCTATATTTTGCTGCAGGGACTGAAAAGGGCAGGAGCTGTGGCAGATGTAGATATTCCGGACAGGATGAAAGACGGGTATGGGATCAGTGAAGAACTGATCCGGCTGGCAGATGAAGCGGGAGTAGATACGATTCTTACCTGCGATAATGGCATCAGCGCGATAGAACAGGTTACCTATGCGAAATCTCTGGGAATGACTGTATTGATCACAGACCATCATGAGATTCCTTATGAAGAGCAGGCGGACGGCAGTATCCGGACATTTATGCCTGCGGCGGACGGAGTCGTGAATCCAAAACAGGAGGGGTGTTCTTATCCCTTTAAGGGGATCTGCGGAGGAATGGTTGCTTTTAAAGTCATCTGCGGCTTATATGAGAAGATGGGAATTCCCCAAAAGGAGACGGAAGAATTCATCCAGTTTGCGGCCATTGCCACAGTAGGAGATGTGATGGATCTGAAAGATGAAAACAGGATTTTGGTAAAGGAAGGACTGGTACGTATCCGGGACACAGAAAATGAAGGTTTAAAAGCTCTGCTTCGTGTCAATAATCTGGAAGACAGGGAGATCAGTGCCTATCATATCGGCTTTATCATAGGACCCTGCATGAACGCCAGCGGAAGGCTGAGTACAGCAAAGAGAGCATTGAACCTGCTGCTCACAAAGGATCCCAAAGAGGCATCTGTCCTTGCGGAGGACCTGAAGGCGTTAAATGACAGCAGAAAAGACATGACGGCAAAGGGTGTGGAACAGGCTGTCCGGCTGGTGGAGAATACGAGACTGAAAAATGACCGGGTGCTGGTGATCTACCTGCCGGATTGTCATGAAAGTCTGGCAGGTATCATTGCCGGAAGAATACGCGAACGCTATACCAGGCCTACTTTTGTCCTGACTAAGGCAGAGGAGGGCGTGAAAGGCTCCGGACGCTCCATAGAGAGCTATCACATGTTTCAGGAGCTGGTAAAGTGCAGGGAGCTTTTAAGCAAATTTGGAGGGCACCCCATGGCGGCAGGTCTCTCTCTTCCGGAAGAAAACATAGAAGCATTTCGGAAAAAGCTGAACGAGAATTGTGTTCTGACACAGGAGGATATGGTGGAAAAGATCGTCATTGATGTGCCTATGCCCATGTCTTATGTGACAATTCCTCTCATCCGTCAGATCTCTCAGCTGGAGCCTTTCGGAAAAGGGAATACAAAGCCTGTTTTTGCCCAGAAAAACATGAAGATCACTGGCTGCCGGATCTTTGGTAAAAACAGAAATGTAGTGAAAATGCTCCTTACAGATGAATTTGGTTTTTCGGCAGAGGGAATCTGGTTCGGCGATGGAGATGAATTTCTGCATAAAATCAGGAAAAAAGAACATTGGGATATCATCTATTACCCCGCGGTCAACGCCTTTCGGGGACGGGAAAGCATTGAAATGACAGTCCAGAGCCTGAGATAAGCCTGCAGAGGTACGGGAGAACAGGAGCCGGCAAAATATATTTGCGTCATTCCTGAAAAGATGATATACTAAAAATCACACGAAAATCAGATTTGCGACAAATTTCGATGGAGGATAGAAGAGAGTATGGGAAGTTGTGAAAAGAAAGAGCTGGAAGATTATATAAGAAGTATTCCTGATTTTCCAGAAGAGGGGATTATTTTCCGTGATGTGACAAGTGTCCTGGAGGATGCAGACGGCTTTGCCCTTGCTGTGGATTCCATGCAGAAGCTTCTGGAAGATATAGAGGCAGATGTAATCGTAGGAGCAGAGTCCAGAGGCTTCGTTTTCGGCGCACCCATTGCATATAATTTACATAAGCCTTTTGTCCTGGTGCGGAAGAAAGGGAAACTTCCCTGCGAGACCATTGAAGAGAGTTATGACCTGGAGTATGGAAGCGCAACAGTAGAGATGCATAAAGATTCTATAAAGCCGGGACAGAAAGTGGTAATTGTAGACGACCTGATTGCTACAGGCGGAACCATAGAAGCCATCGCCAGAATGGTGGAAAGGCTTGGCGGGACAGTGGTTAAGATCGTGTTCCTTATGGAGCTCGCCGGACTGAAGGGAAGAGAACGGCTGGAAAAATATGATGTGGCGTCAGTTATTCGATATGAGGGAAAATAGAAATCAGGTGAGAGAATGGAAGTAAAAAAAGAAACAACCCTGCGGCCGGAAGAGGTGGAAAAGATCCGCAAGGCAGACGCCAGCGTCAAGTCTATGGAAGATTTCACCAGCCCGTCGGTATTATATAAGGAATTGATCGCCAGTGTAAAAAAGTATCATCCTTCCACAGATATTTCCATGATAGAAAAGGCATTTCATATTGCCGACACTGCCCATAAAGGACAGGTGAGAAAATCCGGGGAACCATATATTATCCATCCCTTGTGTGTGGCGATCATCCTGGCAGATCTGGAACTGGATAAAGAAACTATTGTAGCCGGTCTTCTCCATGATGTAGTGGAGGACACGGTGATGACCACAGAAGAGATCGCCAGGGAATTCGGTGATGAAGTTGCCCTGCTGGTAGACGGAGTCACGAAACTGGGACAATTAAATTATTCTGCCGATAAGGTGGAGGTCCAGGCGGAAAACCTGAGAAAGATGTTTCTTGCCATGGCGAAGGACATCCGGGTAATCCTGATCAAACTTGCGGACCGGCTGCATAATATGAGAACACTGAAATATATGCCGCCTCATAAGCAGAAGGAAAAGGCGCGGGAGACCATGGATATCTACGCTCCCATTGCCCAGAGGCTGGGTATTTCCAAGGTGAAGATAGAACTGGACGATCTTTCCTTAAAATATCTGGAACCGGATGTCTATTACGATCTGGTAGAGAAGATCAATTTAAAGAAAAGTGAGAGAGAAGCATTTATCGCTGCAATCGTAAGCGATGTGAGAAAGCACATAGAAAATGCCGGGATACACGCTCAGATAGACGGAAGGATCAAACATTTCTTCAGTATTTATAAAAAGATGGTCAACCAGGATAAGACCCTGGATCAGATCTATGATCTGTTTGCAGTGAGGATCATCGTAGATACAGTGAAAGACTGTTACGCCAGCCTGGGTATCATCCATGAGATGTATAAGCCCATTCCCGGGCGGTTCAAAGACTATATTGCAATGCCAAAACCAAATATGTACCAGTCACTGCATACTACGCTGATCGGGCCGAACGGGCAGCCTTTTGAGATTCAGATCCGTACCTTTGAGATGCACAGGACAGCGGAATACGGTATTGCGGCACACTGGAAGTATAAAGAAGTCTCCAATAACGGAGGCAAGAGCAATGTCACTCAGTCAGAAGAGGAGAAGATGAGCTGGCTGCGTCAGATTCTGGAGTGGCAGAGAGAAATGTCAGACAACAAAGAGTTTTTAAGTCTCTTAAAAAGCGATCTGGATCTGTTTTCAGAGAGCGTTTACTGTTTTACTCCTGCGGGAGATGTGAAAACACTTCCCAACGGCTCCACGCCTATTGACTTTGCCTACAGCGTACACAGCGCGGTGGGAAATAAGATGGTAGGCGCCAGGGTCAATGGTAAGCTGGTTCCCATAGAATATGTGATCAAGACAGGGGATCAGGTGGAAATCATTACTTCCCAGAACTCCAGAGGTCCCAGCAGGGACTGGCTGAAGGTGGTAAAGAGCACTCAGGCAAAGAATAAGATCAATCAGTGGTTCAAACAGGAGTTAAAGGAAGACAATATTTTAAAGGGCAGGGAGATGCTTGCCCAATATGCAAAAATCAAGTCTATTACACTAAGCAATCTTTTAAAGCCGAAGTATCAGGAAGGGCTGATGAAGAAGTACGGATTCCGGGATTGGGATTCTGTTATGGCAGCGCTGGGGCACGGCGGCTTAAAAGAAGGACAGATCATAAATAAGCTTCTTGAACTTTACAATAAGGACCATAAGGCGGAATTAACGGATGAGAAGGTTCTGGAAGCTACCGGAGACCACAAGGAAAAGCTTCATGTGGCAAAATCCAAAGGAGGCATTGTGGTAAAGGGAATTCACGATGTTGCGGTAAGGTTCTCAAAGTGCTGCAACCCTATTCCCGGAGATGAAATCGTAGGTTACGTTACCAGAGGCAGAGGTGTTACCATCCATAGGACAGACTGCATTAATGTTATCAACATGCCACTGGAAGACAGAAACCGCCTGATCGACGCGGAATGGCAGGCGCCGGAGAATGAAGCCGGGGAGCGTTATATTGCAGAGCTGAACGTTTATGCGTATAACAGGACAGGATTGATCGTGGATATATCCAAAATTTTCACAGAGCGCAAGATTGATATTTCTTCGCTGAATACAAGAACGAGCAAACAGGGGATGGCTACCATCAACATTGCTTTTGAAGTAGGAAGTAAGGAAGAACTGAATAGTCTGATCGAGAAGATCCGGCAGATCGAGAGCGTCAAGGACATTGAACGTACTGTGGGATAAGGAGTAATTATGAAGAATCTGATACTGAGAGGAGTGGTGGTTGGTCCTGTGCAGACCAACTGCTATTTCCTGAAAAATAAAGAATCCCAGGAAATCCTCATCGTGGATCCGGGAGCAGAGCCGGACAGAATTATACAGGCTCTTTTAACCCTGGGCGGAAAACCGGCAGGAATCCTTCTGACCCACGGACATTTTGATCATATTGAGGCAGCAGGGGAACTGAGAGAGCATTATCATATCCCTGTGTATGCTGCAGCAGAAGAGGAGAAACTCCTGCTCGACACCACACTGAACCTTTCCGCGGGGTGGAGCGGCATGCCCTGCAGTGTCAAGGCGGACCATTACCTTACAGACGGGGAAGTGTTTACCCTGGCAGGTTTTGAGATCCATATGCTCTTAAGTCCGGGGCATACAGCAGGTTCCTGCTGTTACTGGCTTCCGGAGGAAAATGTGTGTCTCAGCGGAGACACTATTTTCTGCCAAAGCTGCGGAAGGACGGATCTGCCTACCGGCAGCATGAGCGAGATCAGAAGAAGTCTGCATAAAGTGCTGGATATCCTGCCGAAAGATGCGGATATTTTCCCGGGACATGGGGAGCAGACCGATGCGGGATTTGAAAAACAGCACAATCCATATTTATAAAGAAAGAGATAAAGTCTCATGATTGGAATCTCATTTAACAAACGTGAATTTGAATACGATGCATATACTCTGCTGAAAGCTTTTTATCCTAAGGCAGAGATTGAAATGTTCTGTACAGAAGAGGAACATGAGGAAAAAGAATATGAGATGCTGGTATCCATTGTTTATGGAGAACAGGTGTCCATCCGGCTTTTGACCGGAGAGCATTCCCTGCAGGAATGTGCGCCCTTCCATGAACAAGAGGACAGGAAGCTGAGGAAAAATAAATTAAAACAAGTTTTATACCGGCTGCTGGTGCAGGAGACAGGGAGAACTCTTCCCTGGGGGAACCTGACAGGGATACGTCCTACCAAGATTGCTATGGGGCTTATTGAATCCGGCATGAGTAATGCCCAGGCGGCGGATTATATGCGGAAGACTTACTTTACCAGCAATGAAAAGACAGCCCTTTCCATAACCATTGCCAACAGGGAGAGGGATTTATTAAAGAATATTGATTACCAGAACGGGTACAGCCTGTATGTGGGCATTCCGTTCTGCCCCAGTATCTGTCTGTACTGTTCCTTTAGTTCTTCTCCTTTAGAACGGTGGAGAGACAGGGTGGATGAGTATCTGGACGCTCTGCTGAAAGAGCTGGATTTTATTTCTGAAGCGATGAAAAACAAGACGCTGGATACCATTTATATAGGAGGAGGAACACCCACCACTCTGGAACCGGAACAGCTTCGCAGGCTTCTGAAGCATATTCAGGAAAAATTCCCTGTAGACCAGACAAAAGAATACACCATCGAGGCAGGGCGCCCGGACAGCATTAAAAGAGAGAAGCTGCTGGCAATCCGGGAATTTCCTGTTACCAGGATTTCCGTAAATCCTCAGACTATGAACCAGTCCACGCTGGATCTTATCGGAAGAAAGCATACAGTGGAGGATACACGACACGCCTTCGCTTTGGCGAGGGAATGTGGATTTAATAATATCAATATGGATTTGATCGTTGGTCTTCCGGGAGAGCATATAGAAGATGTGCGTCATACTCTTTCAGAAGTCAAAAAACTGGATCCGGACAGCCTGACTGTTCACTCTCTTGCGGTGAAGCGTGCAGCGAGACTGAACATATTCCGGGACCAGTATAAGGAAATGGAGTTTGAGAATAATCAGGAAATCATGGACTTGGCAATGAAATATGCTTATGAGTGCCAGATGGGTCCCTATTATCTGTACCGCCAGAAAAATATGTGCGGAAACCTGGAAAATATCGGCTATGCGAAAGTTGACAAAGCCGGAATTTACAATATACTTATTATGGAGGAGAAACAATCCATTATCGCTGCAGGGGCGGGAGCCTCCACAAAGTATGTTTTCCAGAACGGAGAACGCATTGAGAGGACAGAAAATGTAAAAGATGTGGCCAGCTATATTGCCCGCATCGATGAAATGATTGAGAGAAAAAGAGTTGGGATTGAAACATGGCTGAAGTAAAAACGAAAGTGATCAGTTATGACCTGGAAACAGAGATCATGCACGGCATCCAGGTGAGCAATCTGGCTTATGCTGTGGCAAAGCAGCTGAAGCTGCCGGAAGAACAGTGCTACGAGTTGGCTGTTGCAGGCGTTCTTCATGATATCGGAAAGCTGCGTCTGTCCGGGTACGTCTCAGGAAATGAAAACCCTTTGGTAGTGGAAGAAATAAAATATGTCCGCAGACATCCCCAGCTTGGCTGTGAGGTGCTGAAAGACCGGGGGTATTCAAAGTTTATTCTGGAGACGATTTACTACCACCACGAAAATTATGACGGCAGCGGCTATCCGGAAAATCTGAGAGGAGAACATATTCCTCTGGGAAGCAGGATACTGAGAGTGTGCGATACCTATGCCGCCCTGACCGAAAAGAGGCCTTACCGGGATGCATTTCAAAGTGAGGCCGCCGTGGGCATGATGATCGATGAAGTGAAAAATTTTGATATGAAGGTGTTTCTTGCCTTTTTAAGCGCAGTCCATGAAGAAGAGTGATGAGAGGAGAAAAAGAGATGCAGTTGAAGAAAAAACCAGTAACAGGTATGAAAGATATTTTACCTCAGGAGATGGAAATCCGAGACTATGTTATCGGACTGATCAAGGAAACCTACAAACAGTTTGGTTTTACATCCATGGAAGCTCCCTGTGTGGAACACATCGAAAATCTTACCAGCAAACAGGGCGGAGACAATGAAAAACTGATTTTCCGTATTTTAAAAAGAGGAGAAAAATTAAAAATCAGCGAGGCAAAGGAAGAAAATGATCTGGTAGACAGCGGTCTGCGTTATGACCTGACTGTGCCTTTATGTCGTTTTTACTCCAATAATGCCAACGAACTTCCGCAGCCGTTCAAGGCGCTGCACATCGGGAATGTATTCCGTGCTGACCGTCCCCAGAGAGGACGTTTTCGTCAGTTTATGCAGTGTGATATCGATATTTTAGGCGATCCTACTTTCCTTGCGGAGATCGATGTGATCCTGGCTACTTCCACTCTGGTAGGAAAACTGGATTTTGACAGCTTTACCATTCGCATCAATGACAGAAGAATCTTAAAAGCAATGGCAGCCTACAGCGGATTCCCGGAAGAATCTTTTACCCAGGTATTTATCATTCTGGATAAAATGGATAAGATCGGAACAGAAGGTGTTGCAGCCGAACTGATTGAAGCCGGTTTTGATAAAGAAGGCGTGGAGAAATACATGGAACTGTTTAAGACGATGGGTTGCGGTGTGGACGGAGTAAAATACTGCAGGGAAAAACTGGAAGGATATCTGGATCCTAAGGTTGCGGATGATCTTACTACAATTATTGAAAGCGTTATGCAGGCAAAGACAGCAAACTTCACACTGGAGTTTGACCCCACCCTGGTAAGAGGAATGTCCTATTATACAGGACCTATCTTTGAGATTTCCATTGATGGATTTGCAGGAAGCGTAGGCGGCGGCGGACGCTACGACGAGATGATCGGAAAATTTACAGGTACACCTACACCGGCAACCGGATTTTCCATCGGATTTGAGCGTATTGTTATGCTGTTGATGGAAAAAGGATTTAAGGTTCCCGGCGCAAAAGAGAAAAAAGCCTATCTTTTGGATAAAAAGCTGTCCTCTGAAAAGATTCTGGAGGTTATGAAGAAAGCGGGCGAAGAGAGAAGTGCAGGACAGAGCATTAATATTGTATATGCTAAGAAGAACAAGAAATTCCAGAAGGAACAGCTCGCCAATGAAGGCTACAGCGTGATCGAAGAAGTATACAACGACACAGAGCTGTAAGGAAGACTGGAAAGAATAGATTGAAGGAGAATGCAGACAATGGCAGAATCAATGAAGGGGCTGAAGAGAAGCCACAGATGTACAGAAGTGACAAAGGCGGACATCGGCAGTACAGTGACCTTAATGGGCTGGGTACAGAAGAGCCGCAACAAGGGCGGGATCGTTTTCGTGGATTTAAGAGACCGTTCCGGTATCATGCAGGTGATTTTTGAAAATGGAGATATTGACGAACAGGGCTTTGAGAAGGCGGGAAAGCTGAGAAGTGAATTTGTCATTGCAGTTACAGGGCGTGTGGAAGCACGTTCCGGTGCTGTAAATCCAAACCTTCCCACAGGAGAGATCGAACTGAGGGCACAGTCTCTTCGTGTTTTGGCTGAAGCAGAGACTCCTCCGTTTCCCATTGAGGAGAACAGTAAAACAAGAGAGGAAGTGCGCCTGAAATACCGTTATCTGGATTTAAGAAGACCAGATCTGCAGAGAAATATGATGCTCCGTTCTCAGGTGTCCACATTGGTGCGCCAGTTCCTTGCTGAGGAAGGGTTTCTGGAAATCGAGACGCCTACTCTGATCAAGAGTACACCGGAAGGCGCCAGGGACTACCTGGTCCCCAGCCGTGTGCATCCGGGAAGTTTTTATGCTCTTCCGCAGTCTCCCCAGATTTTTAAGCAGCTTCTCATGTGCTCCGGATATGACCGCTATTTTCAGCTGGCAAGATGCTACAGGGATGAGGACTTAAGAGCAGACCGCCAGCCGGAATTCACTCAGATCGACATGGAACTTTCCTTTGTGGATGTGGATGATGTGATTGATGTGAATGAGAGAATGCTTGCCTTTTTATTTGAGAAGGTGCTGGGCGTGAAAGTACAGCTTCCCATTCAGCGGATGACCTGGATCGAAGCAATGAACCGCTATGGTTCTGACAAGCCGGATCTCCGTTTTGGCATGGAGCTGACCGATGTGTCAGAGACAGTGAAGGACTGTGAGTTTGCAGTATTTAAAGGGGCTCTGGAAAACGGCGGAAGTGTCAGGGGCATCAATGCCAAAGGACAGGGTGCAATGCCAAGAAAGAAAATTGATAAGCTGGTAGAATTTGCCAGAGGTTATGGTGCGAAGGGTCTCGCCTACATTGCCATTGGTGAGGACGGCACAGTAAAATCCTCTTTTGCGAAATTCATGAAAGAAGAGGAAATGACAGCTCTGATCCAGGCAATGCAGGGAGAAAACGGCGACTTGCTGCTGTTTGCTGCAGACAAGACTAAGCTGGTATGGGATGTGCTGGGTGCTCTTCGTCTGGAGCTGGCAAAGCAGATGGAACTGCTGGATAAAAACGAGTACCGTTTTGTATGGATTACAGAGTTCCCGCTTCTGGAGTGGTCAGAGGAAGAAAATCGTTTTATGGCAATGCATCACCCCTTTACCATGCCTATGGAAGAAGATCTGCAGTACATCGATTCTGATCCGGGACGTGTCCGTGCTAAAGCCTATGATATTGTATTAAACGGAAATGAGATCGGCGGAGGATCTGTCCGTATCCATCAGAATGATATCCAGGAAAAGATGTTTGAAGTATTAGGATTTACTCAGGAGCAGGCGTATAAACAGTTTGGCTTCCTTCTGGATGCATTTAAGTACGGTGTTCCGCCTCATGCGGGGCTTGCTTATGGGCTGGACCGTCTGATGATGCTTATGGCAAAAGAAGATTCTATCCGTGATGTGATCGCTTTCCCGAAGGTGAAAGATGCTTCCTGTCTGATGTCAGAAGCTCCTGATGCAGTAGATGAGAAACAGCTGGAAGAGCTGGGAATCGAGATCAGAAAAGAAGTAAAAGAAGCAAACGAAGAAAATAAGACAGAATAAGATAAATATAAAATTTCCCAGGTAGGATTCTTGAATACCTGGGAAATTTTGCTTTATATTACTATTTTCAGAAGGATGATTATTCTACATCCTGAGAGACATCATCCATGGCAGTCTGGATATCTCCGAATACAGCCTGAGCGATCTCTGAATCCATTTGGATCTTCCAGTTGACACCGTCATTTTCCAGATGGATATTAATCTTGCGGGTGGTGGTGTCACTGCTGCTTTCTATGGAAGAAAGCAACAGTTCCCGTTCCTTTTCTCTGCGCCCGTCCTCACCCACTGCAAGGGACTCTGAAGTTTCAAGCCATGCAGAAAGACTTTCTGAGTAATGATCCAGGGTGCTTTGAGAATTTACGCTGGTAATGGAAGTTGTAACAGTGGCTTCAGTACCGTCGATTTCTTCGCTGAGAATTTTATAATCAAAAACGCGGTTGATCTGCTCCGCGATAGCATGAGCAACCGCACGGTTATACTCTGTGTCTGTATCTAGCAGCTGATCAAGAGAAAGATAGATTTTCAGCTGTTCGGAATCAAAGTCCTTAATCGTCTGGAAATGGATTTCCACGATTTCCGACGGAGAAAGGAGAGAAGAGTCCATCATATACTGGCGGAAATTTCCTGTGAGAGCATCGTCCAGTTCTTTGGTGCGGCAGATCTCCCAGGTCTTATCATTTTTCTCAAGTTCTATTAAAACGGTGGATTCAGCCGTTTCGTATTCTTTGGTCTTTAGTAAGTCTTCCAGAAGAAGATAAGAATCATTCAGAGAAAAGTCCACGCTGCTGGGAGTGGCATCCAGGGAAATCCTCTTCTTCAGGGACTCTGTCATATAATCCTTTGCCAATTCCTGCATATTCAGAGTAGTGATCTTTAATTTTACATCGGCATGGTTTTCATCAGCATTTACTTTTTTGATATTATAGGAAAAATTCTGATAAAAAAGTGTGAAAATCTCTGCGATATCGGAGGAGGAATCATCCTCCTCTGTAAAATCAGAGAAAATCTCTTCTGCGTCAAGATAATCCCGGACCGTCTGCGGATCTGTATTTTTCAGTCCGTCAAGCTCCTGCTCCACCACATGGCGGATTTCTTTTTCTTCTTTGGAAGAACAGCCGGAAAGAAGGAGAAGACACAGACAGAAAAGCAGCTGTATATTTTTGCGCTTGATCATAGTTTTACACTCCATTTTAATATATAAATCCGCTATAGTTTAACAGAAACCGGGAAAACTTGCAACAGGCACCTGATTCAGCGGGGAGGCTGCCGCAGTTTGAGATAATAGGAAAGAATGGAAATAAATTCCCCTGTGGTAGGTTTTCTGGTTAATTCGTATCCGGCAATCCTGTTCAGAAGATTTCGATTCCCTTCATTCTAACAGACAGTGATCACAGTTCGAATGGAACGCTCCACTTTGGAACCTGTTGTGTGGAACCGCTTTCCGATGTCAGGATAGAGGCGTTTGGTCATGCATAAAAGATAATTCTCATCTTCCATCACAAGTTCTATCCCGTAGATAAGGTAGTGGTAGCCGTGATAAACGGAGCAGATACCAAGTTTATGAACCAAGGTCTCAATTCCCATAGGAACACCTCCTTTTATCAGAATTTGTGTAGTATAACAATAACTCAATGAAAACAGAAAAGGGGAATTCCGACGAAAAAAGACATGATTTTCAGTTTATAGATGATATTCGTCAGAATTCCGCAGAACATAAACTGCAGGATTCTAATATATATCCGAAAAATACGGACAAAAAATTACATAAAAATTTAGAAAATCTTTTGGGACATAAAGATAAGGTTCTGATATAATAAAGCTATAGTTTACGCAAGTGTAGGAACAGCAGAGGGATTGTCTGAAAATATTTCCGGGTAAAAGGGAAACACTGAAACTGAAAAAGAGAGGTAAAATATGGTTAAAAAGAAAAAGATTATTTTAGGAGTCGGTGCAGTGATACTGGCAGGAGCTGTGGGAGGCACCATTTATTTTGCACAGAGGAGCGGGGAAGGAGAGAAAGAAACCCTGGCGTATGTAGTCAGCGTTTCCTCTATGAACGAAGCTGGCGGAGTGCAGAAAATGGCCGGAGTCGTGGAATCCCAGAAGACGCAGGAAATTCAGAAAGACTCAGAACGTGAAATCAAAGAGATTTTGGTAAAAGCAGGCGATGAGGTGGATGTGGGAACACCTTTGTTTACCTATGAAATTTCTACGCTGGAGTCAGATCTGCAGCAGGCACAGCTGGATCTGGAACGTGCGGATAATGAGATGGCGAATTTAAGGACACAGATCGATCAGCTGCAGAAGGAAAAGAATAATGCTGGAGAGGAAGAACAGCTCTCCTATACCACCCAGATCCAGACAGCTCAGATGGAATTGAAAAAAAGTGAGTTTGAGAAAAAAAGCAAAGAGGTGGAGATGAACCGCATTCAGGAAAAAATCAATAACTCCACAGTGACCAGCGAGATGAAAGGTGTTGTAAAGTCTGTCCAGAATTCCGGGCAGGAATCTTATAATACGTATGAAGGCAGCAGCCAGGCATTTATGACAATTCTTGCTACTGGGGAATACCGGGTAAAAGGCAGTGTGAATGAACAGAATGTGGGAGAGATTGTGGAAGGAGAGCAGGCGATCATCCGCTCAAGAGTAGACGAAGATGAGATATGGAGAGGTACATATACAGCGGTGGATACCCAGAATCCGTCTGCAGATAACAGCGGTATGATGTTTGGAAACTCTTCTGATGCGGATCAGACCACTTCCACCTCTTATCATTTCTATGTAAATCTGGAATCCTCCCAGGGACTTTTGCTGGGACAGCATGTTTACATTGAAAAAGATACGGGGATGGAGGCAAAAAAAGGAAGTACTTGGCTGGATGAGGCCTATATTGTAGACCCGACAGAGAAGCCATATGTGTGGGTAGAAAATGAAAAGGGAACTCTGGAAAAGAGGACGGTGATCCTGGGTGCCTATGATGAGAATATGATGCAGTACGAGATCCAGGAAGGGTTAAACAGTTCAGATTATGTGGCATACCCTCAGGAATTTGTGAAAGAGGGAACAAAGACAACGCACGATATGGCGGAAAGCTCTTTGATAGAGCCGGAAGGCGGGGCAGTACCGGAGGATGGAACAGAGATGCTGCCGGAAGACGGTACAGAAGTATTGCCGGAAGATGGAGCAGAAGCGGCGTCTGAAAGTGAAACAGATACCGGAACGGACATAGGTGAAGCTGTGCCTGAAGGAGAAGGAGTGGGGATATGAGGAAAAAGATAAAAATTGCCGTGTTTTCAGCAGCAGGAGTCCTGGCTTTGGGGGCGTCTGTCTGGTTTGGGGCAGGGAAACTGCAGCAGGGTGAGATTGATGTTTTTGCAGTGCAGGATCTGTCTCAGTCCATGTGGGAAGAGAGCACAAGCCTCAGCGGAAACATCACTTCCAATGTGTCTCAGGAAGTGCGTCTGCAGGAAAATCAGATTGTGTCACAGGTGTATGTCCAGGAGGGACAGGAAGTTAAGGAAGGGGATACCCTGTTATCTTATGATATGACATTGGTAAGTCTGGACCTGGAGATGGAGAAGCTGAACAAGCGGCAGCTGGAGATAAAAAAGAAAGGGCTGGAGCAGGATCTTGCCAATCTTGAAAAAGATAAAACAAAACTGACAGGTACTTTCGGGAATTATAAAGCAGAGACGCTGGGAAAAAGCGGGAAGACATGGAGCCTGAGTAAAACAGCCCAGGAGCTTCCGCAGGGAATTGTGACAGAAGAGACAGGAAGGGAAGAGGGGGACGCACAGAATCAGAGTAGGGACGGACAAAGCGGAAAGGACACCCAGAACAGTCAGACAATACCCCAGAATGAGGACACGGATATCCAGGAATCAGAGTCATCCGGCCAGCCGGAAAACGTTACACAGGGGGAGGATAAGGTACAAGAGCCAGAAAAAGAATCCCAAAATGAGAACCTGTCCGGGCAGGAGGAGACAGAAGAAGAGGATACCCAGAACGCTGCGCAGGAAGAAGGCAGCAAACAGAATCAGGATCCGCAAGCAGAGGAACCCCCTACATTGTATGCCATTTATCTGGAAACAGAGGATGATATGACAGTGAGTACCCAGCAGGCGCAGGAAGGAGAGGAAATCTCAGCAGTATTGAATGTGCCGGAGGGATATGAGGCAAAAGGAATACTGGTCACAGATGCCGCAGGACAGGAGATTGAGGTGAGAGAAGAGACAGGCATTTACTATTTTCAGATGCCGCAGTCTGATGTTTATTTAAAACCGGTTTTTGAAAAGCTGCCCTGCCTGATACAGACTGAAACTCCAGAGCACGGGATTATAGAGATAAGTGCAAAGGAAGCAAGGGCAGGAGAAGAAGTCCTGATCACAGTAAAACCGGAGGAGAATTATGTTCTGGAAAAGATCACAGCAGTAGATCAGGAGGAAAATTCTCTGGAAGTTACGATGAAAGAAGATGGGACTTATAGTTTTCTTATGCCGGAAACAGAAGTTTTCGTGAAGGCAAAATTTATCCAGAAGCTGCCTGAACCTTCTGGTGTATATACCAGAATCTACGGAGATATTTCTCTGGAAGACCCAATGCCTCCCCAGGAGGGTACTTTGGTGGAAAATGCAGTTCCTTTTGACGGAATCGGAAGTAAGGAAGAACCCCTTCGTTTCCTGTGTACAAAGGGCGTGCTGGTTCAGGGAGCGTTTTTAAACAGGATCGCAGGTTACCGCGGGGGAGAAGAAAAAGAAGAAGAACCTCTTTACTGCCGGTTTGAAGTGAGAAGTGAGGACAGTCAGGAGGGTGTACTGCTGGCAGCCATGGTCCTGGATGGCAGCAGCATTGAAGAAAAGCTGCCGGAAACCAGATGGTATCTTACACATCTGGGAGAAATACAGCTGGAAGAAGCTATGACAGAAGAAGAAAAGGCGGAACTTGGCGGAGAATTTATTCCGGAAGGAGAGTTTTCTGAGGAAGGACTTCCTGTGGGTGATTTCTGGGAGGAACTTCCGGGGGATATCGGACAGGAGATTTCTGAGGAAGAGATCATCAGCGGTTATACAAAAGAAGAATTGGATAAAGCAATCAGCGAGAAGAAGCAGGAAATCAGCACAGCGGCACTGGACTTGAAAGAGGCGGATCTAAAGATTCAGAAAATAGAAAAAGAGCTGTCTAAAGAGACCGTAAAAAGTACTATGAATGGTATAGTGAAAAAAGTAGGAGATCCTGCCAAGGGCGAAATCGACGGAGAACCCTTTATTGTAGTGGAAAGCCAGGGCGGGGTTTATGTACAAGGACTGGTAGATGAGTATACGATGGACAGGCTGCAGCCGGGACAGATGATTACAGGAATGGCGTATGAGTCCGGAACTTTTTTCGAGGCAGAGGTCAAGGAGGTTTCCCCTTATCCTTCCAGCAGTTATCAGGTCAGCGACAGAGAACTTTCCTATTATCCTTTTACTGCATATATCCAGGAGGGAGAAGGTCTGAAAGACAATGAAGGCGTAAGCATGGACATGATGCAGACAGGTGAGGCCATCAGTGGTATTTTCCTCAGCAAAGAATACGTAAGAAGCAGCAACGGAGAAGATTTTGTCTACATAGAAGATGAAAATCACAGATTAAAGAAACAGCCGGTAAAGACCGGAAAAATATATTATGGCTCCACCGTAGAAATCAAGTCAGGCATTACAGGAGAAGACTACATTGCTTTCCCTTACGGTAAAAAGGTGAAAGAAGGGGCCAAGACAAAAAGGGCAGACATAGAAGAATTGTATAATATGTATTAAATTGAAAGGGAGAAATTATGATTGAAAATATCAGACTGTCCTTTCAGGGGATCTGGGCGCACAAGATGCGTTCCTTTCTGACTATGCTGGGAATCATTATCGGCATCGCGGCACTCATCTCCATTGTATCAACAATCAAAGGGACAAATGAACAGATAAAGAAAAATCTTATCGGTGAAGGGGATAATGTGGTGGATATCCAGCTCAGTGAAAACGGCGGAGAATATCAGGTAGAGTACCAGGGGCTTCCGAAGGGAGTACCGGTGATCACCCAGGAGCAGAAAGAGCAGATTTTAGATCTGGAAGAGGTGGATAAGGCAACCTTTTATCTTTCCAGATCTTATGCGGACAGTGTTTATTATCAGAACCAGAGTATGAGCGGTGCCAGTGTGCTGGGAATTGACCGGGACTATCTGGATACCTGCGGATACCAGCTGATCCGGGGCAGAGGATTTTCTGAGAAAGATTATCAGAAGTTTCGGAAAGTACTGTTGCTGGACGAGACGGCTGCCAGCAATTTTTTCGAAAAAGGCGAGGAAGTGGGAAAGGTTCTGGAAATCAAAGGAGAACCTTTTACCGTTGTAGGAGTAGTAAAAAAAATTCAGGAATATGAACCCGTGATCAACAGCAGAGAAGAATATTATACCTATTATAATTCCACCAGCGGAACCATTCTTATGCCGGACACAGACTGGCCCATTGTCTATCAGTACGATGAACCGCAGCAGGTATCAGTTAAAGCTCCCACACCTGAGGCAATGAGCAGTGCAGGCAAGAAGACAGCGGAGATTTTAAACGCATCCATTCAGTCTTCCACAGGCAGCATAGAATATAAAGCGCAGGATATGATGGAAAAGGCAAAAGGGCTTCAGCAGATCAGTGAGAGCACCAACCGGCAGCTTTTGTGGATTGCCAGCATCTCCCTTTTGGTAGGCGGTATCGGTGTTATGAATATCATGCTGGTGTCTGTCACGGAGAGAACTGGAGAGATCGGACTGAAGAAAGCCATCGGTGCCAATAAAAGAAGAATTCTTGGACAGTTCCTCACAGAGGCAGCGGTTCTCACCAGTATTGGAGGAATCATCGGCGTATTTGCAGGCATTGGTCTGGCGGCAGTCATTTCCAAAATGTCAGGTTCTCCTATGGTCATCAGTATTCCTGCGGCAGCGGCAGCGGTGATTTTCTCCACTATCATCGGTATTGTATTTGGACTGCTTCCTTCCATAAAAGCCGCCAATTTAAGCCCTATCGAAGCATTGAGAAGAATGTAGAGAAAAGGATTGTATTGTGGAAAACTCTATGTTATGATTTTGTAGAGTGACTTTTTGCAGGAAAGGAAGCAAATGAATGGAGAAGAAGAGAATTGCCATTGTAACAGACAGTAACAGCGGTATTACTCAAAGGGAAGCGGAGCAGATGGGCATTACCGTACTCCCTATGCCATTTTACATTAATGAACAGTTATTTTTAGAAGATATTACATTGACACAGGAAGAATTCTACAAAAGGCTGGAGGAAGGTGCAGATATATCTACGTCACAGCCTTCTCCGGCAGAGGTCATGGAGATTTGGGAAAAGCTGCTTGAAAAATATGAGGAAGTAATTCATATCCCTATGTCCAGCGGGCTGAGTAATTCCTGTCAGACTGCCATGGTATTGGCAAAAGAGTTTAAGGGCAGGGTGCAGGTGGCAGATAACCAGAGAATCTCTGTCACCCAGAGGCAATCTGTAATGGACGCTATGGAACTGGCAAAGGCAGGGAAAAGCGCTTCCCAGATCAGAGAAATCCTGGAGAGAGAAGGACATGAGTCCAGTATCTATATTACCCTGGAAACCTTAAAATACCTGAAAAAGGGCGGGAGGATCACCCCTGCCGCTGCTGCTTTGGGAACAGTGCTGAACTTAAAGCCAGTGCTGCAGATACAGGGAGAAAAGCTGGATGCTTTTTCAAAGGCAAGAGGAAAGAAGCAGGCAAAGCGCATTATGATTCAGGCAATGCAGAAGGATCTGGAAGGGCGTTTTAAAGATTATGCAGATCGGGGACTGATGTGTCTGGAGGCTGCCTATGCAGGCAATCCGGAGGAGGCACAGGAGTGGAAAAAGGAATTGGAAAATTATTTCCCGGGTATGGAGATCCACATGGATCCCCTGTCTTTAAGTGTTGCCTGCCATATCGGAAAGGGAGCCCTTGCAGTGGCCGTAGCAAAAAAAGTAGAAGTGGAGTAGAAGAATGAAGAAGTTTATTGAGTGTATAGAAGAAGTAATGAAAGAGGCTTTTGCTGCCTCCGGATATGATGATAAATTGGCAAAAGTGACACTGTCCAATCGTCCCGATTTATGTGAATACCAGTGTAACGGGGCAATGGCTGGAGCAAAGCTGTACAAGAAAGCCCCCATTATGATTGCAAAGGACGTAGTGGAAAAGCTGCAGGGCAATTCTGTATTTGAATCTGTAGAAGCAGTGAATCCGGGATTTATCAATATCAAGGTGAGTAAAGAGTTTCTGGCATCTTACCTCAATGACATGCTGGCAGATGAGAATCTGTCTGTGGAGAAATCAAATGCTCCAAAGACCATTGTTATTGATTACGGCGGTCCCAATGTGGCAAAACCTCTTCATGTGGGGCATCTTCGTTCTGCTATTATCGGAGAAAGCATCAAGCGTATGGGACGTTTTCTGGGACATAAGGTGATCGGAGATGTACATCTGGGAGACTGGGGACTTCAGATGGGTCTGATCATCACAGAGCTTTCCAAGAGGAAACCGGAGCTGGTGTACTTTGATAAAGACTATCAGGGAGAATACCCGGAGGAAGCACCTTTTACAGTGAGTGAACTGGAAGAAATCTATCCTACTGCCAGCGGAAAATCCAAAGAAGATGAAAACTATAAGAACGAGGCACTGGAGGCTACTCTGGAGCTTCAGCAGGGCAGAAGAGGTTACCGGGCTCTGTGGAAACACATCATGGATGTTTCCGTTGCAGATTTAAAGAAAAATTATGAAAAACTGAATGTAGAATTTGACCTGTGGAAAGGCGAAGCAGATGCAGACGCCTATATTCCAGACATGGTGAAATATTTAAAAGACAATGGATATGCATACCTGGATCAGGGAGCACTGGTGGTAGACGTAAAGGAAGAGAGTGATACTAAGGAAATTCCTCCTTGTATGATACTTAAGTCGGACGGGGCTTCTCTCTACAATACTACAGATCTTGCAACGATTGTGCAGCGTATGGAAGATTATCATCCGGATGAGATCATTTATGTGGTGGACAAGCGGCAGGAACTGCATTTTATCCAGGTGTTCCGCTGTGCCAGAAAAGCAAAGATGGTAGAAGAAGATACAGAGTTATCCTTTGTAGGCTTCGGAACTATGAACGGAAAAGACGGAAAGCCCTTTAAGACCAGGGAGGGCGGTGTCATGCGCCTGGAACGTCTGATTGACGAGATCAATGAGGAAATGTATAAGAAGATTGTGGAAAACCGCAGCGTGAGAGATGAAAATGCAGAAAAAACTGCACAGATGGTGGGACTTTCCGCAATTAAGTACGGAGATCTTTCCAATCAGGCATCCAAAGATTATGTCTTTGATGTGGACAGGTTTACATCATTTGAGGGAAATACAGGCCCTTATATTCTGTACACCATTGTCCGGATCAAATCTATTTTAAGCCGTTATACAGAGGAGGGAAAAAATCCTGAAGAAGGTACTGTCCGCCAGGCAGTAAGTGCGAGTGAAAAAGCGCTGATGCTGGAACTGTCCAGATTTAATTCCGTCATCGGACCTGCTTTCGAGGAAAAGGCTCCTCATAAGATCTGCTCTTATATTTATGAGCTGGCAAATGCATTTAACAGTTTTTATCATGAGACAAAGATCCTGGGAGAGGAAGATGAAGTGAAGAAAACTTCCTGGATCCGTTTGCTGGTGCTGGCAAAGGAAGTGCTGGAAACCTGCATTGGTCTGCTGGGCTTTGAGGCACCGGAGAGAATGTAAAGAAAGGCTCTTTTTCAAGAGTTGAGGAAATTATTTTTGAGACACAGGAAGTTGATTCCTGTGTCTCTTTATGTTAGGGACAGAAAGATCCGATTTCTAAAATTTTAATATCTTAAAGCGTGCCGTTTATTGTTTCATCTGCGCGGGAGCGCCGCAGTCTGGCGGGAGAAACTCTTTCCTGCATAAAAAGAAATGTGGTAAATCCTTTGCTGAAACAGGAGTCTGCTAAGAAATAAACTTTTGCTTGGAGCAAAACTGTGGTACAATGCAGGTAGAATTTTGATTAAGAAATGGAGAGCAACTATGGAAAGTATGAAAATGAAGTATCTGGAAAGACTGTCAGAGCTTTATCCCACTATTGCCAAGGCTTCCACGGAAATCATTAACCTGCAGGCGATTCTGAACCTGCCTAAAGGTACCGAACACTTTATCACAGACATCCACGGGGAATATGAAGCTTTTTCTCATGTACTGAAAAACGGATCCGGGTCGGTGAGGAGAAAGATCGATCAGGTTTTCGGCCACACCATGACCCAGCAGGAGAAGAAGAGTCTTGCCACCCTGATCTATTATCCCAAAGAAAAAATGGATCTGGTAAAGAAAACAGAAACAAACATGGAAGAGTGGTATAAGATCACTTTGTACAGACTGATCGAAGTATGCAAAAGAACCGCCTCGAAATATACCAGATCGAAGGTGAGAAAAGCACTTCCGCCGGATTTCTCTTATGTTATAGAAGAATTGATCACAGAGAAACCGGAATTGATGGACAAAGAGTCTTATTATGATCAGATTATTCATACCATCATTGAAATCAACAGAGCGGAAGAATTTATTGTAGCATTGTCAGAGTTGATCCAGCGGCTGGTGGTCGATCACCTGCATATTCTGGGGGACATCTATGACCGAGGTCCGGGACCTCATCAGATCATGGATAAGCTGGAACATTATCATTCTCTGGACATTCAGTGGGGAAATCACGATGTGGTATGGATGGGAGCGGCAGCAGGACAGTCTGCCTGCGTTGCTACTGTGGTGAGGATTTGTGCAAGATATGCCAATCTTGATATCCTGGAGGACGGATACGGAATCAATCTTCTTCCCCTGGCTACTTTTGCCCTGACCTATTACCGGGACGATCCCTGCAACTGCTTTAAAGTGAAAGGGAGCAAAGGACTTAATCCGGCAGAAGAAGAACTAAATAAAAAAATGCATAAAGCGATTTCTATTATTCAGTTTAAGCTTGAAGGCCAGCTTTTAATGAAGAGAAAGGAATTCGGCATGGCGGACCGTGCCCTGCTTGAGGATATTAATTACGAAGAAGGTACCATACGTATCAAAGGGAATACTTATACACTTCTGGATACCAGTTTTCCTACCATTGATCCTGAAAATCCTTATGACCTTACGAAGGAAGAGACGGAAGTCATGGAACGTCTGACAGCGGCTTTTGTCAATTGCGAGAAGCTTCAGCGGCATATGAGACTTCTTCTGAAAAAAGGCGGACTTTATAAGATCTACAACCAAAATCTTCTATATCATGGATGTGTTCCGCTAAAAGAAGACGGCACATTGAAAGAGGTAGAGGTATACGGAAAAACATATAAGGGAAAAATGCTTTATGATGTACTTGAATCGTATGTACGAAAGGCATTTTTTGCGGTAGATTCACAGGAAAAAGAGAAAGGGAAAGATATTCTCTGGTTTATCTGGACCAGCCCGGGTTCCCCGCTGTTCGGAAAGAATAAGATGGCGACCTTTGAAAGGTATTTTCTCGCGGAAAAAGAGACCCATCAGGAGGAGAAAAATCCATATTACAGTCTTCTGGAGAATGATGCTACTGCGGAAATGATCCTGGCAGAGTTCGGTATTAAGGAGGGCGAGTGCAGACACATTGTCAACGGACACGTGCCGGTGCATCATACAGAGGGAGAAAGTCCAATTAAATGCGGAGGGAAAATATTGATCATCGACGGAGGATTTTCCAAGGCATATCAAAAAGAAACCGGTATTGCAGGATATACTCTGATCTACAATTCCTGGGGAATGATCCTGGCTGCCCATGAGCCCTTTACTTCGGCTCAGGATGCCATTACCAAAGAGAGTGATATCCTCTCAGATAGTATCCTGGTAAAAAGGACTACTTACAGAAAGACTGTGGCAGACACAGATAACGGAAGAAAATTAAAAGAAAGGATAGCAGAACTGCAGGAGCTTCTTGCTGCTTACAGAAACGGTCTGCTTATAGAAAAGTCATGATACATAAAGAGATATCCATACAGAAAAAAGGATCCTTAAAAGACACGAAACTTACCACATATTTTCTGGATAAAAGTGAAGAATACGAAATAGGTAAAAAACGTCCCTGCATCCTGATCTGTCCCGGCGGCGCTTACCGGTTCACCTCAGACAGGGAGGCAGAGCTTGTTGCACTGAATTTAAACTGCAGAGGCTGGCACGCGGCGGTTCTGCGCTATTCCTGTGCTCCGGCAAGATTCCCCACAGCGCTTACAGAAGTGGCGGAAAGTGTGAAACTTTTAAAAGAACATGCAGAAGAATGGGCCATTGATCCGGAAAAAATACTGGTCATGGGATTTTCTGCAGGGGGACATCTTGCAGCAAGCTACGGTGTGTTCTGGAATCAGGATTTTGTGGCAGAAGAAGCCGGATGCAGCAGTGAAATGCTGAAGCCCTTTGGCCTGATCCTCTGCTATCCTGTTATTACCTCAGATCGGACTTATACCCATGAGGAAAGCATTCAGAATCTGATCGGAGACGCAGGGGAGGACTTAAGAGAAAAAATGTCCCTGGAAAAGCAGGTTGGAAAACAGGTTCCTCAGACATTTTTGTGGCATACTTTTGAAGACGATGCTGTTCCCTTTCAGAATTCCCTTGCTTTTACAGCGGCTCTGGGAAAAGCAGGAGTTCCTGTAGAGTACCATCTGTTCACTCCGGGAGAGCATGGACTTTCCCTGGCGTCCAGGACCACCAGAAGGGCAGACGGCAGTGGTGAAGTGAAGGAGTGTCAGGCGTGGATAGAACTTTTATGGGCATGGCTTGACAGAATCTGCTAAAAAAGCCTTGCAAAACTACAGATAACTATGCTATAATACCCACGTTGTGAAAATATCACGCCTGCGAATTCCAAAGGACGGTGCTGATAAAGTCCCTGCGGAGAAGAAACGGGCGGAAGAGCAAACCAAAAGGAGAGAAAAAAATGAGCGTTATTTCAATGAAACAGTTACTGGAATCAGGTGTTCATTTCGGACATCAGACAAGAAGATGGAACCCTAAAATGGCTCCGTACATCTACACAGAAAGAAACGGTATCTACATCATCGACTTACAGAAATCTGTAGGAATGGTTGACGATGCATACAAGGCAGTTGCAGATATCGCTGCAGACGGCGGTACAATCCTGTTCGTAGGAACAAAGAAACAGGCTCAGGATGCTATCCAGACAGAAGCTGAAAGATGCGGTATGTTTTATGTAAACGAAAGATGGTTAGGCGGTATGCTGACAAACTTCAAGACCATCCAGAGCAGAATTGCAAGATTAAAAGAGATCGAAGCTATGGAAGCTGACGGAACTTTTGATGTTCTGCCTAAGAAAGAAGTTATCAACCTGAAAAAAGAGATGTCCAAATTACAGAAAAACCTTGGCGGAATCAAAGAAATGAAGAAACTGCCGGATGCAATCTTTATTGTAGACCCGAAAAAGGAAAGAATCTGTGTTCAGGAAGCTCATACATTAGGTATTCCTCTGATCGGTATCGCTGATACAAACTGTGATCCAGAAGAATTAGATTATGTAATCCCAGGAAATGACGATGCTATCAGAGCAGTAAAATTAATCGTTTCCAAGATGGCAGACGCAGTGATCGAAGCAAGACAGGGTGAAGCTGCTGACGCTGAAGAAATCTTTACAGAAGAAGTTGCTGAAGAAACAGCAGAAGAAGCTGTAGAAGAATAATTGAAAGCAGGCTCTGCCGGCTTCCGATTACCATGAATAATCAATAGAAATATTCAGGAACAATGCAGGAGGGCTGGCTTGACTTTTTGTCAAGCCAGTTCCGCCTGGAAAATGATTTCAGGAGGAAGAAACAATGGCTATTACAGCAGGAATGGTAAAAGAATTAAGAGAAATGACCGGCGCTGGTATGATGGACTGTAAGAAAGCTCTTACAGCTACAGAAGGCGATATGGATAAAGCAGTAGAATTTTTAAGAGAAAAAGGACTTGCAACAGCTCAGAAAAAAGCAAGCCGTATTGCAGCAGAAGGTCTTTGCCAGACACTGGTATCTGCAGACGAAAAGAGCGCTGTAGTTGTAGAAGTAAATGCTGAGACAGACTTCGTTGCAAAGAACGAAAAATTCCAGGGATACGTAGCACAGGTAGCAGAAGCTGCTATGGAAACAAGCGCAGCAACTGTAGAAGAATTCCTGGCTGAACCATGGAAATTCGATACAACAAAGACAGTAAACGAAGCTCTGGCTGCTCAGATCGCTGTTATCGGTGAGAACATGAACATCAGAAGATTTACAAAAATTTCTGAAGAAAACGGATTCATCGCTTCCTACATCCACATGGGCGGAAAGATTGGTGTTCTTGTTGACGTTGAAACAGATGTTGTAAATGATGCTGTAAAAGAAATGGCAAGAAACGTTGCTATGCAGATCGCTGCTTTAAGACCTCAGTATACAAACAGAAGCGAAGTAAGCGAAGAATACATCGCACATGAAAAAGAAATCCTTATGGCTCAGATCATGAACGACCCGAAAGAATCCCAGAAACCGGAAAAAGTAATCCAGGGAATGATCAGTGGACGTATCAACAAAGAGCTGAAAGAAATCTGCCTGTTAGACCAGGTATACGTAAAAGCAGAAGACGGAAAACAGTCTGTTGCTAAATACGTGGAAGAAGTTGCGAAAGCTAATGGAGCTAAGATTGCAATCAAGACATTTGTTCGTTTTGAGACAGGCGAAGGTATCGAAAAGAAAGAAGAGAACTTTGCTGAAGAAGTAGCAAAACAGATGGGAATGTAATTTCCTAAAACCAAAGGTGCGTAAAGCCCTTGAAAATCCCGTAAAACGGGCGTTTTCAAGGGTTTTTTTGCGTTCTGGTGCGAATCCGTAAAGTATCATAAACTATCGTATTTTACGGGCGAATTTGGGGGATTTTTGGGGGAAGAGTTGGGGGAAGG